>ERZ778510.31-NODE-31-length-135951-cov-13.296337_pt1 | contig 135951 bp, 110 predicted proteins | sample MGYA00510348_ERZ778510 | MGnify/ENA primary metagenome ERZ778510 (study PRJEB29527, sample SAMN07138969) | mouse gut metagenome | material: feces | host: mouse | place: China:Nanjing | collected 2016-01-25 ... | reverse complement strand
GGTGGGGCCCTTTTCAAATGCTGTACCTGGGTCCCTTTTCAAATGTTAGATGCACTCTGGTCTGATGACGGGTTGATCTTGTTTTAACGGTTTGTCTCTCATGCCGCAAAGCACGCTGAGTGTGCGCGGGCATATCCTGCGCATGGTTGCGAATGCAAGGAGAGACAGACCGAGGTCAATGGCAAACGAGCCGAAGTAGACGGCCGCGCACGTAAGGTCAGACACGGGAGGAATGACAATTGTGACGGATTTTCTGACTATGGTGGCAAACAGACCGTGGAACGCATAGATGAAAAAGGTGGCGGATGTGAGGAAGCGGGGCACGCTACATCCGCGGTCCACGCATGCCGCGGCAATGCGCACCGTCATGATCAGTCCGGTCAAGGTAAGCGCCACCGTCAGCGTCGGGCTGAGCTGTTGCGGTATTGCTTCTGTAGCGGACAGGACTATCAAAATGAGCCATGCCACTGTGGGTGGAATTATGTTGCCGCGGATTGCGGATGTGCTGCCGGATGATGCCATTGCGGCTCCTGTGGCGAAATATATCATGTCGACAGGCACTCTGAGAAAAGCGGCGTGGCCAGTCATGTATGCAGCGATGAAAAACAGCGCAGGTGCCAGCCACCTGTTTACTTGCAAGGCCCATGATACTAATGGTGACAGAATCACGATCAGTATCAGATTCCTGAGAAACCACAGCACGAAGTCGTAGGGGTAGCCGCTGCCGGCCAGGTCCACGTAACCGGTCAGTATCTGCGGAATGGAGAAGGTGAATGATTCGTATTGTGGAAATGCGGGAGCAAGTGCCGGCAGTTTCTTCAGGGCGAGCAGAAGCAGTCCGATGGTGTTCCATGCCATGTAAGGGATAAGAAGGCTCCGGGCTCTTCCTGCAAGTTTGTGTGCATAGCCGGTGGCTGACAGCTGTGGACCGGAACGAAAAAACAGGTATCCTGACATGAAGAAAAACAGAGGGACACTCAGGCTCAGAATGTATCTGTCGAACCATGCCAGACAGGCAGTGAACATGGCGGTGTTTGCGCCTGGAGCCATTGGTTCTGGCATGTCGGGCAGAAAATTGCAATGGATCAGGATGACTCCCGCCATTAACGGAAATCTCAGAAAATTGAAAATTTCGAATATGTCTGTCTGCTCTCTGCCGGTCATGATAGCATGTGAAAGTGTGCGGTCACAAAGTTAGCGAAAATTTGCCGATAATTTCCCAGGTCAGGCTTGACTGAGCAGTTTGCCCAACCGCTTTGCGACGGCAGTCTGGCTTCTGCCGGTCTTGTCCGAAATGTATCTGATGTCTTTGCCTTGACGGAATAATTGCATCAGCAATAGTTCTTCTTTGTCTGTCCATTTCTTGTAGGAGTTGGGATACTTTTCATAGTTTTGTTCAGAGATTTTTTCAGGGTTCAGGAATTCGTCTACGAAGACAGAGGGGCAACATCTGTCGTATAATATGATTGGTTATCACTGTATAATGTATTGAAGCCGGTGGTCGGATATGATGAGATAAGGGATGATGTCGTACATATCCGGTTGCAAATGTAAGAAAAAGCGGTAACAAGATACGTTTCGCCGGCGCATTATTACGCTGAAGAGTGTTGTGTCAGTGAAAATATCGGCTGCTGATCTGAATATGCGCTAATCCTATGATTTGCATTGATTATTTCGGCGTTTTTTTATAACTTTGTCAAAATTTTAGCAAAACGATGACTAAGGTTACGTATAAAGGGCTGACATTTAAGCCATATATCACTAACGAAAGAATAGCGGCCCGCATCAATGAACTCGGGCGGCAGATCACGGAGGAATACAGCGGTCGCAACCCTCTTCTTCTGTGTGTGCTTAACGGTGCGTTTCCATTTGCCGCCGATTTGTTCCGCAGGATCGAGACGGACGCCGAGATTGCGTTTATCCGGTTCAAAAGCTATGACGGGATGTCGTCCACCGGAAATGTGAAGCAGCTTATGGGGCTGACAGAAAACATCGAGGGTCGCCCTGTCATAGTAGTGGAGGATATTGTGGATACAGGCAACACGATAGTGAGCCTTGTGGCCGACCTCAAATCCAAGAACCCGTCGGAGATAAAGGTGGCGACACTGCTGTTCAAGCCGGAATCGCTTCAGTGCGATGTGTGTCCGGATTATGTCGGCTTTTCGATTCCTCCGAAATTCATAATAGGTTTCGGCCTTGATCTTGACGGAGCCGCGCGTAATCTGCGCGACATCTACGTGCTGGACGAAGACGAGGATTGAATGTGCGGCACATAACTTTTAATTCTTGATTTTGAACACAACACTATGTTTAATCTTATAATTTTCGGTGCCCCCGGAAGCGGTAAGGGCACACAGAGCGAGCGCCTTGTGGAGCGCTACGGTCTTCATCATATTTCCACCGGAGAACTTCTGCGCAGCCATATAGCCCAAGGCACACCGCTGGGCAAGGTGGCCGACGGGTTTATTTCTCACGGCAACCTTATTCCTGACGAACTGATGCTTGACATTCTGGCAGAGGAACTTGACAGTCATTCCGATGCCGCAGGCGTGATCTTCGACGGTTTTCCTCGCACTATCCCTCAGGCAGAGGCGTTGCGTGGACTTCTGGCCGGAAGAGGATCTAAAGTACATGCTGTGGTGGGGCTGGAAGTGCCGGAAGATGAATTGATGACACGTTTGGTGAAGCGTGGCGCGGAGTCCGGACGTTCTGACGACAATCCCGAGACTATCGCCAAGCGGCTGGAGGTATATCATCGCCAGACACAACCGCTCAAACAGTTTTATACCGAGGAGACCACGTTTCATCCTATCAACGGTATCGGTTCGGTCGACGATATTTTTAAGAGCATCACTTTGGTTGTCGATCCATTAAAGGATGCTGCCGAATGAACCGCGTATAATTGAGATTGCCCGCGTGGAAGATCCGCGCGGCAATCTGTCGTTTCTGCAGAACGGCAGTGCGGCTCTGCCGTTTGACATCGCGCGTACATACTGGATATATGATGTGCCGGGCGGACGTCGGCGTGACGGTCATGCTTTCCGTACGGCATCGGAACTTATCGTCGCTTTGAGCGGGTCGTTTGATGTGGTGACCCGTGACGGCGACGGCCTTGAGACGCGTTTCCATCTGTGCCGTTCCTATTACGGTCTTCTTGTTCCGCCGATGACGTGGCGCGAACTGGATAATTTTTCCACTAATTCCGTGGCGATGGTGATTTCGTCTACGCTGTATGATCCGGATGATTATATAGAAGACATGGACCTGTATCTATCTGTGAAAAAAACGTTATGACAGTCGGCATGAATCAATCTGACGAAGTGTTCCGCCACAGTAATGTGGACGAGTGTCGTGTGATGGACCTGCCAAGGATAGTCCATCCCGACGGTTCGCTCACGTTTCAACAAAACGACGGACTTCAGTTGCCGTTTGACATCCGCCGTGTCTACTATTTGTACGACATACCGGGAGATTCCCATCGCGGCGGCCATGCCCACCGTGACAATTCATCGCTGATTGTGGCCGCGAGCGGTTCGTTTGAGGTGACCCTCGGTGACGGCCGCCGTAGCCGCACGTTCCCGCTCAACAGGCCTTACCGGGGACTTTACGTTCCGCCGGGGCTGTGGCGGGAGATCGGCAATTTTTCCAGCGGGGCAGTGTGTCTGGTGCTTACGTCCGAGCTGTTCAGTGAAGATGACTATGTGCGCGATTATTCTGAATTTCTCTCTCTAACCGCATCTAAATTATGAAAAAATACACTTTTCTGGATCTCGCGGTAGTCAATGCGCCATATGAAAAGGCGATGACAGAGGCCGTGGGTCGTGTTATAACTTCCGGCCGCTATATAGGCGGATCGGAAGTGGCTGCTTTTGAAGCCGGTCTGTCGGCGGCGCTCGGAGTGGACCATGTTGTTGCTGTGGCCAACGGGCTCGACGCATTGCGGCTGATTGTCCGCGCATATATGGAGCTTGGCAGGCTGAAACCCGGGGATGAAGTGGTGGTGCCGGCCAATTCCTTTGTGGCCAGCGCTCTGGCGGTGAGCGATTGCGGGCTGGAAGTGAGATTTGCCGATGTAGACCCCGATACTTACAATCTCGACTGGGATAAGATGCCGTGCGGGCCGAAAGTAAAGGCCGTCATGCCGGTGCATCTTTATGGCCGTGTGTGTGTGGTGCCGGAGGATATACGGCAACGGTATGTGGTTATCGAGGACAGTGCTCAGGCTATCGGGGCTCGGGGAGCGTGCCTGATGGGTCATGCCGCCGGCATGAGTTTCTATCCGACAAAAAACATTGGTGCGCTTGGCGATGCCGGAGCTGTGATCACGCCGTCGGAGGAAGTGGCAGCCGTGGTCCGCTCGTTGGGCAATTACGGCACAGACCGACAGTATCACAACATATACATGGGGTTGAATTCGCGTATGGATCCGGTGCAGGCGGCAATGCTGCGGGTTAAACTTGCGGCGATGGATCACGAGAACTCTATTCGCCGTGAGCGTGCCGGAATCTATGACGCGCATATCAACAATCAGCTGATAGAACTTCCGAAGATGCCGGATGATCCGGAGACCCACGTATGGCACCAGTACGTGGTGCGTGTGGCTGACGGCCGACGTGATGAATTCCGACGTTTTATGGAAAGCAGAGGGGTGGAAACAGCCGTGCATTATCCGTGTCCGATACATAGGCAGCCGTGTTATGCGTCGCGCTACAGCGGGCTTTCTCTTCCGGTGGCTGAGCGTCTGGCCGAGGAGGTGGTGTCGCTTCCTGTGAGCCGTGGCACGTCGGTTGACGACGCACTCGAAATTTCGGCTATTGTCAACGAATTCGAGTGATAATTTGTTGTTAATCGGGATATACTTTATTAAAATTCTTTGATCTATGGCAAAAATACTATGGGTGGACGATGAGATTGATCTGCTGAAACCGCACATTCTTTTTCTTGAACGGAAAGGTTATGAAGTTCTCACTGTCAATAACGGACATGACGCTGTGGGGATGGCGCGGACAGCCCGGCCTGATCTGATTTTTCTGGACGAGAATATGCCCGGCCTGTCGGGGCTGGAGACACTCGGCAGGATCAAGCTCGAGGTGCCTGACATTCCAGTGATCATGATCACCAAGAACGAGGAAGAGAATATCATGGATCAGGCTGTGGGACAGAAGATCGCCGATTATCTCATAAAACCCGTCAACCCTAATCAGATTTTGCTCTCGATCAAGAAAAATCTTCATTCGGAGGAGCTTGTCAGCGCCAATACCGGAGGAAATTACCGGCAGGAGTTTCTGAATATATCGAACGCCATATCCGATTGCAATACGTTTGACGGCTGGAGTGAATTGTATTCGCGGCTGGTGTACTGGGAGATGGAACTTGCCGGTGCGGAGACCCACATGGACGAGATACTGGAGCAGCAGAAGCGGGAAGCCAATGCCGCTTTCGGCCGTTTTGTGCGCCATAACTATGAAGATTGGGTGCGTCGTGATGCCGGTTCGGATCAGCCCGGGCGTCCGCTGATGAGTCCCGACGTTTTTCGCAGGCGTGTTTTTCCCGCTCTTGACGCCGGAGAGAAACTGTTTTTTATATTGATAGACAATTTCCGTCTGGATCAGTGGCGCACGGTGCGTCCGATGCTCGGAGAGTATTTCAGTATGGAAGAGGAACTGTATTGTTCGATTCTTCCGACTGCCACACAATATGCACGCAACTCGATATTCTCAGGTCTTATGCCTGTGGACATAGCGCGTATGTTTCCAGATCTGTGGGTGGACGAAGACGATGAGCAGGGCAAGAATCTGAACGAGTCGCCGCTTATCTCCACGCAGTTTGAACGGTTTCGGCGCAAGGTAAGGTTCTCTTACAATAAAATAAACGATTCTGCCGCCGGAGAACGTCTGATCCGTGAATTTGCAAATCTGGAGACAAATGATCTGAATGTCATAGTGCTTAATTTTGTCGATATGCTGTCGCATGCGAGGACGGAATCACGGATGATCCGTGAGCTTGCGTCGACAAATGCGGCTTACCGTTCACTGACCGGATCATGGTTCCGTCATTCGTCAGCGCTCGAACTTTTCCGCAAGATTGCCGACAAAGGTTATAAAGTCATTCTTACCACCGACCACGGCACCGTTCGGGTTGATTCTCCGGTCAAGGTAGTCGGTGATAAGAATACGAACACCAATCTGCGTTATAAACTTGGCAAAGCTCTTAATTATAATCCTAAGCAGGTGTATGAGATGAAGCATCCACAGCGGTTCGGACTTCCGTCGCCAAATGTGACCACATCCTATATCTATGCTCTCGGACGAGACTTTTTCGCATATCCCAATAATTATAATTACTACGTACAATATTACACGGATACGTTTCAGCATGGCGGAATATCGTTGGAAGAGATGCTGATCCCGCTTATAACGCTATCGCCGAAATAACAAAAAACGGTATTATTATCAATAATTTATAAAAAAAAGCAGTATATTTGCTTAGAATATTTTTTCAAGGGATAATATTACAATCAAACACAATCTAAATACCATTCATTCTCACATCTCTAACATTATTAACACATGACGATTTTACACAAGATTATCATGCCCGCGTTAGTGACCGCTGCTGTATCCGTGAGCGCTATGGCTCAGGACACGGTATTGCCGGTCACCATCACTGTGGACAAGTCTAACGGTACTCTTGCCAGAGCAGACGGCGACACAGGCAATACGTGGTGCAGTGTATGGACAAGTACAGCCACTTCTCCAGGCGCTACGTTCTCAGCTCCTGTGAACAACATGCAGTGGAGCGGCGAAAACATTGACGCCCGCACTGGATCCGCGCAGAGTTCCGTGTACACTGTAGCATCTGCTTCGACCGGCTGGTACGTGTCATCTTATTCGTTTAAGTTTGTGAATATCGGCACAGGGACAAAAACTCTCACAGCCGGTTCGAAGGTCATGACCTCGTCGTCGACTGAGCAGACGTGGTCGGTGACTGACATCGCTGAAAATGTGGTCCCTTCGTTCACCATGACAGGAAGCAATGACGGCGTGTTGCTGACGGATTTCAGCATAGTCCTTTCGCCCCGCACACAGGAAATACAGCCTGCGTTTGTCACCACCACGGTGGTTGACGGTGAATTTGCGCCTGAGACCAACTGGTACACGCTGCAGATCGGTGCCGGCGGATTGTATCTGAAATATGAGGACGGAGCTTCGTCCATGTCGCTTAATTCTCCGCAGACAACTCTGGAAGATAAAGACCTCTGGTGCTTTGTGGGAGATGATACCGAAGGATATCAGATCTATAATAAAGCCGCAGGAACCGGAATGCGCCTTGCCGCTCCGTCTGAAATGAAAGGCACCACCGGCGGCAGTTCGTATGCCGTCCTTAAGCCTGCCGATGTGGCCGGATACGTGTATGTCTGGCATTTTACCGAGACCAATGTGCTGGGAGTGGGAACACCGGCTTTCTTTGTAAACCTTGACGGCAATGAAAACGCCAAACTCAATAACCGTGACGGCAAGCTGGCCTTCTGGACCGGAGGCGCCGATGCCGGTTCGGCGATTCAGGTGATATGGTCCAAGCAGACTTTCACGATCAATGCTGACAACGGCACGATGGGCAATGTGCCCGGCAAGCCGTCGACATGGTATATGTCGTGGACGCGCGACGCTGCTCCGTCGGTGGTGATGAGTTCTGTGGCCAACAATATGCAGTTCGATACAGACGGCACTCTGAAGATCGCTTCCGGCATTGAATATGGACCTTGGGCATTCACAGCGCCGCAGGGCATGCATGTGTCGTCATACGAATTTGATGTGAAGCGTGCTCAGGATGCAGGCTCGGCTACTCTGTCGATAGACACTCCAGATGGAAAGACCGTTGAGGTTACCGATGAGTTCCAGCATGTGGCAGTTACAGGCATTGGCGTGGATGATGCCAATGGCTTTACGGTCGATGCCGATCCTGCCGATGCCAACAAATGCGTCAATGTAAAGAACTTCAATGTGACTGTGTCTCGTTCGATCGAGATATCAAAGAATATCATGGTGTTCCGCTATGACGGTACCACCGGATATAATGTCTGCTACCGTATCCCTGCTATCACCACTGTGGAGAACGGTCCCAACAAAGGCCGTCTGATAGCTATCAATGACTATCGTTATGGTGGCGGTGACATCGGTGCCGGACGCATTGACCTCTACCAGAGCCACAGTGATGACAATGGTCTTACCTGGAGTGAACCCGGACATCTTTGTGATGCCGAAGGCAATCATGTGGCTGAAGGTAATTATACGACCGACAAGGACTGTGCGTTCGGTGATGCAGCTATTGTCAGCGACCGTGAGACTGGCAAGGTGCTTATGATTGCTGTGGGTGGTCATGTCAATTTCTTTTCAAGCCGTCGCGATGCGCCCAACTTCTGTTTCCGCTGGTACAGCGAGGATGGCGGCGACACGTGGAGTGACCATCAGGATATAACCGAGCAGATTCTGTCGATTTTTGACGGAGAAGCTGCGTATGGCAAGATCGACGGCCAGTTCTTCGGATCGGGCCGCATGACACAGAGCCGTCAGATCAAAGTCGGCGACTACTATCGTCTGTATGCCGTGCTTAGCAGCCAGAATGACGGCGGCAATACGCGCAACTGGGCTCTCTATTCCGATGACTTCGGCCAGACATGGCATATACTCGGCGGCGTTCCTGCCGTGTCGTCCAACGGCGACGAACCCAAGGCGGAAGAACTGCCTGACGGCTCCGTTCTGTTGGCCGCGCGCAACCGTTGGGGCAATCGTAACTTCAATGTTTTCCGCTACACCGATGTGGCTAAGGGCGAAGGTTCATGGCTCGGCACTGTGGCCACAGACATGGGCATGGGCTCCATCAACGCATGCGACGGAGAGATTATGATCCTTCCCGTGCGCAATATCGAGACTCAGGAGAAGTGCTATATGGCTTTGCAGTCGTTCCCTTACGGCGGATCACGCAGAAATGTCAGCATTGCATGGAAGGCTCTCTCTCAGCCTGAAGATTTCTCATCTCCGTCATCCTTCACCACATGGGACGGCCGCAAGCAGGTGAGCAACCTCGGTTCTGCATATTCCACAATGTGCTGGCAGCATGACAATACGCTCGGTTTCCTGTTTGAAGAAGAGACATTCGGCAAGGCATACTGTGGAATGTTCCGCAATCTCACTATAGAGGAAATCACCGGCGATGCATATGAATATTGTGCCGACGAGGATGATTCAGTGCGCCAGGGACTGACCTCCGCTATGATCCGCTATCGTCTTGAAACCGAAGCTCCGAAAGGGGAACCGGGTAAATATGTGGGCCAACCCACCGGAGAGGGAAACCCTGAGGCCGAAGAGGCTGCCGCCGCTTATGATGCCGAGCCTACGCTCGATAATTATATCCTCTTCAATAAGGCCATAACTACAGGGTCGGCTATTGAGATCAAGCATGGTGGAATCTACCGCCTGCAAAGTGCACACAACGGCACATATACATTCGGTGACCGCTACCTGACCACAGACGGATCCAAGCTCACATCTTCAGCCAGCCATGACACTTCGGCCTCTACGTTCATTTTCATGAATAAGAGCGAGGATTCCAAGAACTGGATCATCTATCATCCCGATCATAAGGTGTTTGTGGCTCAGTCGCCGGCTGCGGTGGAAACAGCTTTCTCAATGACTCCCGATCCTGCTATGGCTCATGAATATCGTGCGGTAAGCACTATGGAAGGCTATACGAACCTGACTGACGTGCAGCCCGGACACAACAACTATGGATCCATCCATCAGGGTGGAAATAATAACGGACATATTGTTGTGTGGACTTCGGACGCGCAGGCTTCCCAGTGGTATATGGAGCTGGTCGGCATGGCCGATGAGTCTGAACTGCCTGATATGAATGTGTCGATTGATGAGATTGGCGTTTCGGATAAAGTTTCTCCTGTGAAATATTACGATATCACCGGCAGAGAAGCGGCGGTGCCCGTACGCGGGGGGCTTTATATCACTTCTGAACGTACAAAGGTGATTTTCTGAGTATAAACGCATTTGACTGAAAAAAACGGGGCGTCACAGTACAGTGACGTCCCGTTTTGTTTGTATATGTGAGGTTTTGAGTGAACAAATCGCAGGATTCTTATGTATAATATGGAGTGATGAAACAGATTCAGACCTTTCTGCTATTTATATTGGTTGTCATGGCATGTGTCGTGGCAGGTTGCGGCCGCCGGGATCGGATGTCGGACGGCGCCGGCAAGGATTGTGCTCTGCCTGACACTTTGAGAGTGGGAACTCTTTACTCTCCGACGTCTTTTTTTATATATCGCGGTGATTCCCTCGGCTATGACTATGATCTGGTGAACCGTTTTGCCGCCGACAAGGGTATGGAGGTGAAACTGACTGTGGCCGGCTCGCTTCCCCGCCTTATAGAAATGGCCAACGAGGGAGATATTGATCTGATAGCATATGAAGTTCCGGTTACGGCGGAATATGCCGGACAGGTGTCACCGTGCGGCTATGAGAATATCTCCACACAGGTGCTGGTTCAGCCTACTTTAGGGTCGGATACGGTTATCACGGATGTGACCCAGCTGATAGGCCGCGAGGTGTGGGTGGAGCGCGGGTCCAAATATTTCCACCGTCTTCAGAATCTCAATGACGAGCTTGGAGGAGGAATAATCATCAGGCCTGTCGACAGTGACACCATCGTCACCGAGGACCTGATTGAGATGGTAGCTTCCGGTGCCGTTCCGCTTACGGTGGCAGACTCTGATGTGGCGGCGCTTAACGGCACTTATTTCGCCAATATAGATTATTCGATGCCGTTGTCGCTCGAGCAGCGTGCTTCGTGGGCTGTTGCTCCGGACAGGCAGTGTCTGGCTGATTCGGTAAACTCATGGATGAAAGATGCCGCTCCGCAGGAGGCTCAGAAAGAGCTGTTGAAACGCTATTTCCAATTGGCCAAGATCGTAGGCAATCCTTATTCTTCGATAGACTTTACCGACGGCACCATATCGAGGTATGACAATATATTCCGGCGCTATGCGCCGTCTATCGGGTGGGACTGGAGGATGCTCGCGGCCCAGGCCTATACCGAGAGCCGCTTTAATCCGCGTGCGCGTTCATTTGCCGGCGCGCGCGGACTGATGCAGATCATGCCACGTACGGGGCGTGCCTACGGTTTGCGCAATGCCAACGACCCTGAGCAGTCGGTGCGCGTGGCGGTGAACCTGTTGCGCGATCTTGACAGGCTGCTGCAGTCAAAGGTCCCTGACGCCGGTGAGCGTATCAAGTTTGTGCTTGCGGCCTATAACGGAGGTATCGGACACGTGTATGATGCTATCCGCCTTGCCGAAAAGCATGGAATGGATTCCCGGAAATGGGACGGCAACGTGGCTGAAGCGGCATTAATGTTGGCAAATCCCGCCCATTATAATGATCCTGTCGTAAAATATGGTTATCTTCGCGGTCGAGAAACGACGGACTATGTGGCGCGGATCATGCGTTTCTACGATGTTGGCAAGACCGCTATACCCGTCTGACTCTTTAATCACACTATATAATCTTATTTTATTTATGAGAAAAAATGTATTGACCGTAGGTGTGGCAGTGGCTTTGGCCGCATCTCTTTCGCTTTCATCGTGTGTGGGAAGCTTCGCTCTGACCAACCGTCTGCTGTCGTGGAACAAAAGTCTTGGCAACAAGTTTGTCAACGAACTTGTGTTTTTCGCTCTGTGGGTGCTTCCCGTGTATGAGGTCTCGACTTTGGCCGACCTGGTGGTGATCAACAGCATAGAGTTCTGGAGCGGTGACAATCCCATGGCCTGCGGTACAAAGAAGATCAAGGGCAATGACGGCCGCAGCTATCTGGTGAAGTGCGACGGCAAAGGATACGATATTGTGTCGGAAGACGACAAATCTTCCGTGCGTCTTGATTTCCATGCCGACAATAACAGCTGGAATGTGACTCTGCCTTCCGGCGACAGCTATGAGTTGTTTGCCTATCTGGACGACAATCATGTGGTGATGCCCGATAATTCCGTTGTGGAGCTTACTCCTTCCGGAGTGCTCGCTTTCGGAGCTAAGGTGCGTTCGCTTCAGCCTATGGCTTCACTCTGATCTTTAAGGACCAGCATAAATTCGCCGCCATGGTAACGGAACTCCACCGTGCCTATGGCGGCGAGTTTCGTTATGGCTTCTTCGATCGTAAAACGGCTGGCTTTGACCGTGCGTATGAGCTGCTCTGACGAGATCATTCCACCGACCGATGCGGCGATGGTGTCGATGACGGTTGTCTCGACTGCATTGAGCGTGAGCAGGGAACCTTGAGGAGAGTTTTGCCGGCGCCAGGCTCTGACAAGCAGCTCCGGAGCAAGAATATTCTCGTCGGCCACCCTTATGTAGGCTTTCTGGCTGCCGTCGTCTTCTTGCACGTATATCGGCCGGATGTCTGATGGTGCGACTTCGGCCACTATGACCTGTGCGCCTTCGTCGTTGGCCTTGTAGGCGTGGAATGTGACCGACGGTTCGGGACGGCAGTAGATCTGTGCAGCCGTCTCGATCATGTATATGTCTTCCTCGGACCGTACGCCGGCCACCGTACCGTTGTCTTTCACGCCTATGAGCAGGCGGCCGCCGCGATGGTTGGCGAAGGCCGACAGTGAGCGGGCTATCTTGCGGGCGTCGCTTATGGTGTATTTGAAATCCTGACGGTCATGTTCGCCTTCGGCAATCAGACGTTCTATGAAAAATTTTCCGCGGGATGCGCGCAGATTTTTCATCATTCCGGATAGACCATGTTGGCAGGAGAGATCCTGTCGATCACTTCGCTGAGAAAAACGTATGCTGTTGATTTGGCCGATGGCAGGTCATTGAAGGAGAAGTTTCCGCAATCGCGGGCTGTGGCTCCTGGTATTTCTCCTTCGAAATCGGCGATGAATTTCCACATCCGCCGCATCATCGGGACTATGTCGGCCGGTTCAAGCGCACCCTGAAGAATTAGATAACATCCGGTGCAGCATCCCATGGGACCCCAGTAGACCACCCGGTCTTTCCATTCCGGATCATTTCTGAGCCATGTGGCGGCAAGATGCTCGATTGTGTGCAGGGCCTGTGGGGAAACGGCTTCCTGGCGGTTTGGCTCGGTCAGGCGGATGTCGAATGTGGTTATGGTGTCGCCCGACGGTGTCATGTCGCGTCGGCTCACATAGATGCCACGTAGCAGACGGTTGTGGTCAATGGTGAAACTCGCGATCTTTTCCATCACAGGTGTAGGATTATCTGTTTCACGATGTCGAATGCTTCCTGAGGAGCGGCTGTCCAGAAGCTCTCATATTGCGCTCCATTGTCGGCTACTTCTCCTGGAGTGTCGGAGATCACGCGCAGACAGATGAAAGGGATGCCCATACGGTGGCATGTCTGGGCGAGCGCTCCGGACTCCATGTCGATTCCTGCCGCGTCCGGATACATGCTTTTGATCCTGGCTACTGTGTCGGGGGAGTCCACAAATACGTCACCTGACGCCACAAGGCCGAATTTTACATGAGGAAGCTCCTGTAGCCACTTCATGCCGAGGACGTAAGGCGATCCCGCGAAATGGAGCGGGCAGTCGGCAGCCTGGCCCGGAACGGTGCCTGGCCCGCACCACACATCGTGATATGCTACCCGGTCGGCTATCACCACATCAAGTACCTTGGCCGCTGATCCTGTTCCGCCTGCCACTCCGGTGTTGATTATAAGTTCCGGTTCAAAGTTGTCGATAAGCGCGCGGCAACCGAGTGCTGCGTTCACTTTGCCTATGCCGCATTGCATGGCCGTGACATTATGTCGGCCGATTGTGCCGGAATGAAATGTGTAACCGTCTATATGCGAGGTCTGTGTCTCGCTCATCAAAGGCAACAGCAATTCCATCTCCTTGCCCATCGCCACAATTATACCTATATTCATAACGGATGCAAAGTTACAAAATTCCCGTCATAATAAGAGCGCTGGTCAAGTCTTTCATCCGCAAATTTTATCAAACTATTGCACAGGAGAAATTTTTGCCTTAACTTTGCATCGCTTTAGGCTGTATGGCTTGGGCATATATGATTGTCTTATGGTGTAATGGTAGCACTGCAGTTTTTGGTTCTGCCTGTCTTGGTTCGAGTCCAGGTAAGACAACGCAAAAAGAGGTCGGTCCCCTGTGGACTTGACCTCTTTTGTGTTGATGGTGATTTTCGCTACGGGATTGTTATATATGACGGGCTATGAGGTGTCCGATGTGTACGGCTGAGAGACCGATTATCAGACTGGCGGCGGCATAGGCGGCGGCATGAAGGAAACGCCCGTCGAAAAGCATTGTGTGATTTTCATTGATGAATGTGGAAAATGTGGTGAATCCACCGCAGAATCCAACGGTGAGAAACATCCGCCAATGCTCTCCCGGGATATTGTGACGTTCGAATAGCCCGTACAAAATGCCGATAAACAGGCAGCCGAGAATATTTGCCGCCATAGTTCCCCAGAATGATGGCGCTCCCGCCATTGTTCGGGTCAGACATGATAATCCGTAGCGGGCCACGCCGCCGATGAAACTTCCTGCGCCGATGAAAAACAGAATTTTCAGAGATGATGCCATGCGGATGATATTTTAGAGGATTCCGTCGGTTGAATGTTAATGCAAAGTTAACTATTTTTTAGATTTTTATACCGAAAATGCGGATGAGTGGGGGAAATATGGGAATTTGTGTGTAACTTTGTGGGATAAATTAGAATCTTAATTCAAAACGCGATAGCTCACGATTGATTATGAAGAAGGAATTCAAACGGACTCTGGTGACCACGGCTCTTCCCTATGCCAACGGTCCGGTTCATATAGGACATCTGGCCGGGGTGTATGTGCCCGCCGATATTTACACAAGGTTTTTGCGCCTTAACGGTGAAGAGGTGATGATGATAGGCGGCAGCGACGAACACGGTGTGCCCATCACCATCAAGGCCAAGCGCGAGGGAGTGACACCACAGGATATTGTAGACCGCTATCACACCATAATCAAGGATTCAATGGCCGGTCTGGGCATATCGTTCGATGTATATTCTCGTACTACTTCTGATACACATCATGCCATGGCGAGCGAATTCTTCCGCACTCTTTATGACAAGGGTGAGTTTGTGGAACGTTCGTCCATGCAGCTGTATGATGAGAAGGCCGGGCAGTTTCTGGCCGACCGCTATGTGACGGGCGAATGTCCGCATTGTCATAATCCCCGCGCCTACGGCGACCAGTGCGAGTCATGTGGCACGTCGCTTGCACCGACTGATCTTATCAATCCGCGCAGCGCGCTGACCGACACCGTTCCTGTGATGAAAGAGACGTTTCACTGGTATCTGCCGCTGGACAAGTGGGAAGATTACTTGCGCCGTTGGATACTTGACGGCCACAAGGAGTGGCGGTCCAATGTCTACGGTCAGTGCAAGTCGTGGCTCGACATGGGGCTGCAGCCGCGTGCCGTGAGCCGTGATCTCGACTGGGGCGTGCCTGTGCCGGTTGAAGGGGCCGAGGGCAAGGTGCTCTATGTGTGGTTTGACGCCCCCATAGGATATATTTCCAACACCAAGGAGCTCTGCCCGGATTCATGGGAGAAGTGGTGGAAGGATCCGGAAACGCGTATAATCAATTTTATCGGCAAGGACAATATAGTGTTCCATTGCATAGTCTTCCCTGCCATGCTCAGCGCGTATGGCGACGGCTATCAGCTTCCCGACAATGTTCCGGCAAATGAGTTCCTTAATCTTGAGGGAGACAAAATATCCACTTCGCGCAACTGGGCGGTGTGGCTTCATGAATATCTGGAAGATTTCCCTGGCAAGCAGGATGTGTTGCGCTATGTTCTGACTGCCAATGCTCCTGAAACCAAGGACAATGATTTCACATGGGCGGATTTTCAGGCACGCAATAATAACGAGCTTGTGGCCATACTTGGCAATTTCGTAAACCGTGCTTTGGTGCTTACGCAGAAATATTTCGGTGGAGAGGTGCCTGCCTGCGGAGAGCTGATGCCTGTGGATGCCGGCGTGTTTGACGAAATTCGGTCACTCAAGGAATCCATATCCTCGAATATAAGGGATTTCCATTTCAGGGACGCTCTCAAGGAAGCAATGAACATGGCCCGCGTGGGCAACCGATATCTTCAGGAGACAGAACCGTGGAAGCTGGCCAAGACGGATATGGCCCGTACGGCCACTATTCTCAATGTGGCGTTGCAGATCACGGCAAACCTTGCCGTGGCATTTGAACCTTTCCTGCCATTTATGAGTGGGAAGCTATGTGGTATACTGCATCTTGATTCTGTGGACTGGGATATGCTCGGCTGCGATTCTCTGCTTGCCGCAGGTGTAAAGCTCGGAGAGCCTGAGCTCCTTTTCGAGAAGATTGATGACGCAGCCGTTCAGGCCCAGATCGACAAACTCAACCGTGCCAAGGAAGCCAACGCTTTGGCAGCATGGAAACCGGAGCCGCAGAGCGCCGATGTGGATATCGACACGTTTGGCAGATGTGACATAAGGGTGGGCACTGTGCTTGAGTGTAAGCGTGTGCCGAAAGCCGACAAACTGCTGCAGTTCCTTATTGACGACGGCACCGGTTCGCCCCGTACAATAGTCAGCGGTATTGCCAAGTATTATGATCCTGAGCAATTGACAGGGCGTCAGATATGCTATATTGCCAATCTTCCGCCGCGCAAACTGCGTGGAGTGGAGAGTTGCGGCATGATTCTGTCTGCTGTAAGCTCAGACGGTTCGCTGGTGGTTATAGGCCCGACAGGACCGGTGGCACCCGGATCGAAAGTAGGATAGTCTTTACATATTTAATATTCAAGGAGAATGAAACCCAAAATTCTGATAATCTATACAGGTGGCACGATCGGAATGATTGAGAATCAGCAGACGGGCGCACTTGAGCCGTTTGATTTTGATCATCTGATTGACAATGTGCCTAAAATCAAGATGCTGGATTATCAGATAGATAATGTGCAGGTGTCGCCGCCGATAGATTCAAGCGACATGAGTCCGGATAGGTGGACGGAGATAGCGTGTCATATACGAGACAACTATGATTCGTTTGATGGGTTCGTCGTTCTCCACGGCACAGATACGATGGCCTATACCGCTTCTGCATTGTCTTTTATGATGGAAAACATGCATAAGCCGGTAATTATCACAGGTTCGCAGCTGCCTATCGGCGAAGTCCGGACCGACGGTGAGGAAAATCTGATCACAGCTCTGCAGATTGCTGCGGCTACCCGTAGCAACGGACAGCCTGTAGTACAGGAAGTCGCGATATTGTTTGAGAATTATTTGTGGCGCGGAAACAGGGCAACCAAAATGAGCGCTGACAATTTCAATGCCTTCAAGAGCAATAATTATCCTCCTTTGGCAAGAATAGGACTTGGCATAAATTACAATCATGAGGCTCTGATGCGCCACTATGTCGAGGCGCCGGTGAACCTTAGGGTGGCCATGGACACAAACGTGATGTTCATAGATCTTTATCCAGGCATGACGGAAGCCATTCTCAGGCATCAGTTCAATACTCCTGGAGTAAAAGGAGTGGTCCTGAAAACTTTCGGCGCCGGTAATACTCCTTCGTCCAAGTGGTTTGTCAACGTGATATCTGAAGCGGTGGACCGAGGGATCGTGGTGTTGAACGTGACACAGTGTGTCAACGGTGGAGTCCATGAAAAACGTTATGTATCGTCGGACCGTCTTGCTGCCGTAGGGGTGATTTCCGGACATGACATCACTTCTGAAGCAGCCATTACAAAACTTATGTTTTTATTTGGACTGGGGTTGTCGTCTGATGAAGTAAAGCGGGCGCTGCTCCGCCCGATCGCCGGAGAAATGACTGTGCCGGAATGATATTTAAGGACAGATACTGCGGAGTGAGAGATGGCTATGGATTATCATAAGGCGGTGAACGGCGGAATTGAAATGACAGTGCGGACTTTTGCCACATCGGCAGGCCGGCGTCAGTCACATGCCATACTGTCGGCCGATCCTATGCTGCCTGGACGAAGCCAGTTTGACGCTATGCGCCGTGCGGTGGCCGTGCTGCCGGTATCGTTTGGAATGACTCCGGTTTTCGCCCGTTTTTTTGTAAGCGACGCCGCTAATCAGTCCCCGCTGCTTGATGACGTGCTCGGCTGTCCTTACTCCATCGTCGAGCAGCCGCCGTCCGGAGGTGTGAAAGTCGCAGCTCTGGTGCTTATGGAGGATGAGCCTGCCGCGGATGCGGCACTGACTCATCTATATACTCCCGACAAGGCTCCTGCTGGTGACTCGGAGAGGGCTACAGAGGAGATTCTTCGTGACTATGCTTCGGATGTGTCGCTTTTGGATGAATGTGTGCGCACATGGTTTTTTGTCGGTGATATTGACAACAATTATGCCGGCATGGTGCGTGGGCGCAACACTGTGTTTGCAGAGCGTGGGCTGACTCCTTCGACGCATTTTATCGCGTCCACCGGTATCGGCGGACGTGGCGCGGATCATCGTGCGCCGGTGGTGTTCAACGCATACGCCATACGTGGCCTGCGGTCCGGTCAGGTGAGCTATCTCAAGGCATTGTCAAATCTTAACCCGACGATTGAATATGGCGTGGCATTCGAAAGGGCTACCGCGGTGGATTTTGCAGACAGGCGCATGGTGCTTGTGAGCGGCACAGCAAGCATAGACAACAAGGGTGAGGTGGTGCATCATGGCGATGTTGTGGCCCAGACCGACAGAATGCTTGACAATGTCGGAGCGTTGCTGGCTGAGGGCGGTTGCGGAGTTGACGATATGATCCATGCGGTGGTGTATCTGCGCGATCAGGCTGATTTTCGCGTGGTCTGCAATCTGTTGGCCTGCCGCCTGCCGCATGTTCCGTTGGTGGTGGTGCATGCACCTGTGTGTCGGCCGGGCTGGCTTATAGAGATGGAGTGTATGGCCGTAGTGGCCAGAGATCAGAATCGTCTATTCCCGGAATTTTGATCATGATTAGGATAATGTTGGCTGTGGCCATGGTTTCAGGTATGATTCTGTCGGCCTGCTCGGTTTCGCGTAGTGCAGAAAGTCGGATCGTGGAGCAGAAAACCGACGTTGGCAATCAGCCGGCTGCGGCTGTGAAAAAAGCCAGGATATACAGAATGTCGGGAAACTATTCCGCTAATGTGGCCATAGAGGTCGGCGATGACGGGCGGCTTATCAGCTATCCGGCGCCAGGCGATATCACGGCCGGTTCTGCCCCTGTGCCGCTGGCAGGAGGGTATTGGCTCGACCGCCGCGGAGTGACTTTGCAGAGCCGGTTTACCACGTATTCCATAGACACTTATAGAACGTTGACGGATATTCCTTCGCATGGCGATCTGTTGCGGTCGGTGATTCCCGGAGCTGTTGTGGTGGAGGTGGTGGACCTACCGCTGAACGCGACTGACGCTGTGGCCGATACGGCAGTGGTGAACAGGCTGATACGGACTGGCCGTATAGGAGCCGTTCCGGTACTTTCTCCATTGCCGGACTAAGTTTTTTTGCAAAAAATCGAAATAATTCATACCTTTGTGACATTCTGCGCTTTGTAGCGAACATTGTCGCGCATGCCAACGTTACCTTAGTAATCAAAATTAAGTAGCTATGAAAGAATTGGACGACGAACATAAACAGTCTCTACTTGACACCAATGCGCGTCAACGCACCTCGGGCACAGGTACTCCTAAGGTCATGTACACAGTCTTCGGAATCTTCATGATTGTGATATACGTGGGCATGGGTGTGCTGCTTCTGCTCAACTTCTTCAGGTGGGAACCTAACTGGGCGTGGATACGCTATACGGCGGCGGGCATGTTCATACTCTATGGAATATGGCGTGCTTACCGGCAATTCAAGGGTATAGATTCAAACATCTGATATTTGAATGAAGTTGAAACTTTTCCTTTCCGGTTTATTCGTCACATTGCTGCTGAGCGCATGCGGTGGCGGCGGATCGTCACAGTCCGGTCCCAAGGTGGAACGGATGACTCTGGTGTGTGATGCCTCGTTTGAAAACATCATGTCGCAGGAGATAGATGTGTTTGAGTATTCCTACAACAACAAACGTCGTCAGGCCTGGGTGATACCTTATTATGTGTCGCAGCGTGAAGCAATAGACTCGCTGATGGATCCGGATAACTCTGTTAGGACCATAGTGACAGCGCGCCGTCTGACCAAACAGGAAAAAGCCCGTCTGCACAACCGCAAACTGAAGCCGCGTGAACAGCGCATAGCCGTCGACGCCATCGCGCTGATCGTGAACGAAAAAAATCCGCAGGATGTCATATCGCTCAAGGAACTCAGACAGATACTTTCCGGCGAGATAAAGACCTGGGATGAAATGTGGCCCACCAAACTCGATACCATCAGGGTGGTGTTTGACCAGAACGGCTCAAGTATAATGCAGTTTATGCGCGACTCTATATGCGGTGGCGTCAGATTTGGCTCCAACGTGTATGCAGAGCAGTCGGCACGCGATGTGTTTGACGCTGTCACTTCTCGCCCCAACGCTCTCGGCATCGTGGGAGTGAGCTGGGTCAGCGCCGACATGGACGGTACTGTGATATCCAAAGAAGAGATGAGGGCGCGGTCCACAGCCAACGACACGACCATGCTGGAGTTTAATCCGGCGATCAAGGTGATGGCTGTGGCCGGCGACGGATCTGTGCAGGCCTACAAACCGTATCAGGCCTATATTTTTGACGGTCGGTATCCGTTGTTTCGCTCGGTGTATATGATCACCACCACGGTGGGTGGTACGCTTAACAACGCATTTTATTCATTTGTCACAGGTATGCAGGGACAGAAAGTGATTCAACTCACAGGAGTGCTCCCGGCCATAGTCCAGCCGCGCATGGTCAATGTGTCGACGGCAGGAGCGCAATAAATAAACCCTTTTTTGCGTCATATATCTAAAGTAAATAAACCAAAAAACATAATATAGCAATTAACAGAAAAGCAATGAACCTCAAACACCTCCTGATCACTGCGGTGTGCGCTGCTGCCGCTCTTTCCGCTTCGGCCCAGGGCCAGGGATACCTCGACGGTGTCGACTATTTCAAAGTAGAACAGTATGACAATGCCCGTGAGATCCTTGAACGTACGCTCAACGACGGATCTACCGACAAGGCTACCGCATATTATTATCTCGGTCAGATCGCGCTGTTCAACAACGATCAGGCCACTGCACAGGACTATTTTAACAAAGGTATTTCCGCAGACTCGAAGAACGGTCTCAATTATGTGGGTATGGGTGCTCTCGCTCTGAAGCAGGGCAATGCCGCGGAAGCTAAAAACCAGTTTAAGGCTGCGGTCAAGGCTGACAAGTCGGCCGAGACGAATGTGGCCGTTGCCCGTGCATACTTCAATGCTGATCCTGTGCTCTATGCCAAGGAGTATGAGGATTACATGAAGGATGCTTCGAAACGCGACAAATCATGCCCCGATATTTATGTGATGCAGGGCGACAAATATCTGGCTGAAAAGCAGATCGGTGATGCCGCTGCCGCTTATGAGAATGCGATATTCTATACAGGTAACAATGTGAAGCCCGAAGCCTATGTGAAGTATGCCAACGCATACGTGCATGCCAATCCCAAGCTGACGGTCAGCAAACTTGAGGAGCTGCTTGAAAAAATGCCTAATTCCGCTCTGGCTCAGCGTGAGTACGCTGAAAAGCTGTATGAAACCGACCATTGGTCGGACGCAGCTGTGGAATACGGCAAATACATGAAAAATCCCAATCACTTCATTCAGGATGAAGAGCGTTATGTGGCACTGCTTTATTTCGGCAAGAAGTATGCACAGAGTTATAAACTCGCCGGTGAGATACTCGCTAAGAATCCCGAGTCGTTCCAGATGCGCCGTATGCGTTTCCTGAACCAGGTGGACATGGGTCACAATGCCGCAGCCATGGAGCGCGCAAAAGAGTTCTTTGCCATGACTCCTCCGGCCAATAACCGTTTTACCTCCAATGACTACACTCAGTATGCCCGGCTTCTGAACAAGATGGACCGAGAGGATGAGGCCCTGCCTTATTTCGAGAAGGCTGTGGAGACAAATCCCGACAAGGCTGATGCATATCGCGATCTGGCCGACGCATATTACAAGGCCAAGAACTATGAGGGCGCTGTGGCCAATCAGGAAAAATATATGGCGGCTGGCGAAAGCGACTATTATGACTACTATACCATTTCCGGTTACTATATGACTCACATGAGTAAGATGGAGGCCGAAGCTCCCGAGCGTGCCGAAATTGCCAAGAAGGCTATTGCCGCTATTGATTCGTCTCTTGTGGTCAAAGGTGAGGACCCCCGTTATCAGCAGCGTAAGGCTCGTATCCTTATCGTTGCCAACAATAACGAAGTTCCCGAAGAAGCCGTGCAGGTCTACAATGTTATTCTCGAACAACTCAACAAAGATCCGGAAAATCTGGAAAAATACGTAAATCTGTATAAGGAATCATACCAGATGATCGCCGGTTATTATCATAAAAACAAAGACTTTGCCAAGGCGGTGGAGTATTATGAAAAGATGCTTGAGCTTGATCCTGAAAACGAAGCTCTTAAGAAGTATGTGGATAATCTGAGAAAGCGTATCTGATACTTTATTGAAGATATATTGAAAACGACGGAAGCCGGTGCTGTAATTGGAGCCGGCTTTTGTCGTTTTTGTGCGAATGGGGAACTTTTAGTAAATTTGTGGAAAATTTAAACTTCGTTCATCATATATGGCAGAAAACTCATTGTTGCAACGCCTTGAAGGCATTGATGCGCGCTTCGAGGAAGTGAGCACACTGATTACCGACCCTTCTGTGATCGCCGATATGCGTCGCTATGTGCGTCTGACCAAGGAGTATAAGGACCTTGAACGTCTGGTTGCCGCTACACGTCGCTATAGAAATCTGCTGGGCAATGTGGAAGAAGCGCGGCAGGTGCTTGAAACGGAGCGTGATGATGAACTGCGGACGCTTGCCAAAGAGGAGATTGATGCGGCCGCGTCGGCTATCCCGGAAATTGAGGAGGAGATAAAACTGCTGCTTATTCCCGCAGACCCCGAGGATGGCAAGAATGCCATAGTCGAGATCCGTGGTGGAACCGGAGGTGATGAAGCGGCATTGTTTGCCGGCGACCTGTTCAAGATGTATTCCAAGTACTGTGAGTCCAGAGGTTGGAGCGTGGCTGTGACATCGTTCAGCGAGGGCACTGCCGGAGGATTCAAGGAGATCGTTTTTGCTGTTAGCGGCGACGGTGTTTATGGTGTGCTTAAATATGAAAGCGGAGTGCACCGGGTGCAGCGTGTGCCTGCCACCGAGACCCAGGGCCGTGTACACACGTCGGCAGCTACTGTGGCTGTGCTTCCGGAAGCGGAGGAGTTTGATGTGGAGATCAATGAAGGCGAGATCAAATGGGATACTTTCCGTTCGGGAGGAGCCGGCGGACAGAATGTGAACAAAGTCGAATCGGGAGTGCGTCTGCGCTATATATGGCGTAATCCTGTCACCGGCGAGAGCGAGGAGATACTGATCGAATGTACCGAAACCCGCGACCAGCCCAAGAACAAAGAGCGCGCGCTGAGCCGTCTGCGCACTTTCATATACGACAAAGAGCACCAGAAGTATATAGACGACATTGCTTCACGTCGAAAGACCCTTGTGTCCACCGGCGACCGTTCAGCCAAGATACGCACTTATAACTATCCTCAGGGACGCATCACCGATCACAGGATCAATTATACGATATACAACCTTCCCGCTTTTGTGGGCGGTGATATACAGGAATGTATCGACCGGCTCATCATAGCTGAGAATGCTGAAAAACTTAAATTTTCCGAACTTTAATCAATAGAATAAATAGCCATGACTCGTAAGGATCTTATCGGAAACATCGCCCGCAAGGGTTCGTTTCTGTGCGTGGGACTCGATCCCGACATTAAAAAAATTCCGGCCCATCTGCTGACGGAAGAAAACCCACTGCTGGCCTTCAACAAGGCGATTATCGACGCCACGGCACCCTATTGTGTGGCGTTCAAGCCGAATCTTGCCTTTTTTGAGAGCATGGGAGTGGACGGATGGGTGGCCTTTGAGGAAACCGTGAAATACATCAGGCAGAATTATCCCGATCAGTTCATTATCGCGGATGCCAAGCGTGGAGACATCGGCAATACTTCGGCTCTGTATGCCCGCTCGTTTTTCGAGCATCTTGACGTTGACGCCATTACGGTGGCCCCGTACATGGGCCATGATTCCGTAAAGCCGTTTCTCGGATATCCCGGTAAGTGGGTGATATTGCTGGCTTTGACTTCCAATCCTGGATCTGCCGATTTTCAGATGATTCCAGACGGCAGCGGCATGCGTCTGTTTGAGCGTGTGCTTGACACGTCGGCGCAATGGGCCGGTCCTGACGAGATGATGTATGTGGTCGGTGCGACGAGAGGTTCCATGTTTGCCGACATACGTCGCCATGCTCCTAAATCGTTTTTGCTTGTTCCCGGAGTCGGAGCGCAGGGAGGATCGCTTGAGGAAGTGGTGAAATACGGCATGCTTCCGGACGGAGAGTGCGGTCTGTTGGTCAACTCATCCCGCGGTATAATATATGCATCGTCGGGCTCTGATTTCGCCGAAGCAGCCGGAGCCGCGGCCAAGGCTCTTGCTTTGGAAATGAAAGTGCTGCTTTGATTTTCAGGGCCGCCTACAATATTTATAAATAAGAAAGATACGGATTTTACTGTTGCAGATATTGGGTAAAATCCGTATCTTTGCGCGTTGTCAGATCGTTATGCTCATTACGGTGCATTACACACATTTTACGCTTATAATTTTTAATACCATAAACTACTAACAATCAATTATCTACGATGAAACTAATCTGTTGTAAGCATCTGCTGGCCGCAGCCCTGATGGCTTTTGCCGGACTGGCGTCTGTTGCACATGCAGCGGTGGAGGCCGGTAAGGTATATCGGTTTGCCAATGTCGCTTATCCCGACAAGGCACTTACCGGAAACGGTCAGTCATCCGGCACTACGGCAAATTCTATCAGCCCCGATGACTATTCGCAGTATTGGCTTGCGGAAAACGCATCTAACGGCGCTGTGTATCTCCGTAATCTCAATAACGGCACTTATCTTGAGAGTTCGAGAGCCATGTCCGTAGTCTGGGGCGCTACCCTGACTGCGAATGCGAACTGTGCCATGAATATTACGGAAAACGATAGCTATCTGCTGGTGCGTGCATACGGCGACAACAATAATTACGGGTATATGCATTGCGACGGCTCTTCAAGAGTGGTGAGCTGGAGCAATGATGCGGCAGCTACAAGATGGACAGCCAGTGTCATTGATATCTCGCAGTCGGAAATCGAGGATGCATTGGCAAAGGCCGATGAACTGAACCACATAACAGACAACATCAGCACTATCCAGAATGCTCTGAATGCAATGTTTGCCGACAAGGCATGCACGAAACTCAACAGTACGTATCAGAACATGAGCGCATCGAAGCTTGCCAGCGATGCCAACTACAAGGCACTTCCCGCGCAACTGCAGAACATGGTCAAGAAGGTGCAGTCCGGCAATTGGGCCGAATCCGACACGCGCTACAAGACCGAGTGGGATTCGAAACACGCCAAGAAGTTCAGGGTACAGAGTTATGAGCCATTCAGCCGTGGAGCTGAAGCCGCCAATATGATGGGTGTGCAGGCTTACACCAACATGAATAATCCTACGGGCATTCTCACCAATAGCCATGACGTGCTTTACGTGATGGTGAATGAAGCACCGAAAGACGGTTCGACCCTGTATATTGACGGAGCCGTAGGTCCCGGCATGTTTAATGACTACAACAGTGGGGTGGAGCTTCATGACGGTCTTAACATAATCCCGATGTGGGCCAATAAAGCCGCACAATATATCTACTATACTGTAGATACATATAATTCCAACACAAGTGTAAGAAAACACCGTCTGCCCGATTTCAATGACATAACCATTCATATCGAGGGCGGTTCGGTCAACGGTTTCTTCAACCACATAGGCGATGAACTTTATGCTCCCGACACCAATGAGGACTGGGCATATTATCGCACAAGAGCCCAGCATGATATGTTTGATCTGGTCGGAGAATACGTGATTCTGCATTTCTTCTTTGATCAGGTGATGACTAAACCTGACGGCGGATATCTTACCGACGGTCTTAAAGGAATCCTTGATCCGTCACGTCGCCAGTTTGATCTGCCGGAAATTATGACGGCATGGGATGACATGTGTTTTGCCGAGCGTCTTATTATCGGCGCTCAGTCCAGTGAAGATATTCTCAGTCCAAGAGCCAAGGGTTATTACGAGCCTATGGAAGGAGACAAGATTGCGTCAAGTGTGGCCACCAGCCATGAGTATTTCAACAATCGCATGATGGGCATAACCATGCAAGGCGATCTGTACATGAATGCGACATCATGGCGTACGGCATATAATCCCAGCACCGCAGCCGACATTCTGCTGCACATCAAGGATAATTCTGGCGCTATCTGGGGGCCGGCTCATGAATACGGTCATATCAACCAGTATCCGATGAAATTTGCCGGTACTACCGAGATTTCAAACAATGTATTCTCCAACGTGGCCGTATTCTATCAGGGCATTGCCACATCAAGAGCGGATTACCCAAGCCGTCAGCGTGAAATATTCAATAAGAATCTGACATATCTTGAAAACGGCACCTGGGGCACTACACGAATGTTCATGCAGCTGTGGCTCTACTATCACGCTACAGGCCACAACAAGAAATTCTATCCTCGCCTTTATGAACTGCTTCGGAAAAATCCGCGTCAGCAGTCATACTACCTGAATTGCCGCTACGACATGCTGCATTTCGCTAAAATGTGCTGTATGGCAGCCGAGGAGGACCTGACGGACTTCTTTACGGCATGGGGCTTCTTTGTGCCGCTGGACAATTATTTCATTGGTGATTACAGTGAATTCTATGCTACTCTTACACAGGAAGATATTGATGCGGTCAAGCGTGAAATCGCGGATATGAAATATCCTAAAAACAATGCGATGCTGTTTATCGACGACCGTCCCGGATCTGACCGTCAGTCGTACAGCGGTTTCGCCAAGGAAGAGTGCGGAGAGCTTGGCGGTCTAAAGGACTTTGCCGCCGGCACCAAATCGGACGGCAAATATGTCTATAGTGTGTCCGGACTTGATATCACCCTGTCAGGCGGAAAGGGCGGAGTCGGTTTTGCCGCTTATGACGGGAATGGCAATATAATCACATTTGCCAACACATACAGTTGGACAATGACCGTCAATGCCGCGGAAATGCTTGCCACCGGAAAAGCCAAAATATACAGTGTGGGATCCGACAATACCCTTACAGAGGTTCCGAATGTGATCGACCGTGGTACTGCGGATCAGAAAAAAGATCTGCTCACTGATGCGATTGCCGCAGCCAGAGGTATAATTGCTCTGGCCGATGAAACCGAGACTAAAGTCAGCTGGTACCGTGCGTCGGCTCTCGTTGACCTCTCGGCGGCAGTAGAGACTGCGGAAAGCGCACTTTCCTCAGGTTCCTCGGATGCTATTAACAGTGCGTATCATGCTCTGGCAACTGAATATTATGGGTTGCTGAAAAATACCGAAGCCAGAATTGCCATAGAGCCTGGCTATGGTTACCGCATTGTCAACAAGGGCTTCTCTTCTCGTGCTCTGTCGGTAAATTCACGCAACCAGTGTGCTGCGACAACGGTCAATGAGTCTGTCGACAGTCAGGTGTGGTTCTTTACCCAGTCAGAGACAGACGGACAGTTCTATATACGCAATAAGGCAAACGGCATGTATATCGGCAGTGTCGAGTCGAATGCCACAGTTATTCCGACCACCACTGTTCCGGTTTCCTATGCGGTGATTGAACTTGGTGACGGCGTACTCGCTTTGGCTGCCAACGGTGACCAAGGCTCCAATTCTCTGAATATAGACCCCAACTACAATGTGGTTAGATGGAGTTCTTCGGAGGCAACCTCGCAGTGGACGATTACGTGCGTAGGCAAGGACGAGACTCCGGAGCTGATCACAAATCTCACCAACCTTATTGAAAAGACCGACAATCTGGTCAAGCAGGCCGGCACTATTGAAACCGCCAGAGAGACTGTTGAACTGGAAGCATCTCAGTTCTCGTCGAATGCCAACGGTGATGGTTTCACATCGTGGGACGTGCTTCTGGACAACAATCTGCGCACAGAGTTCAAGAGCGCAAGCACTACGGAAGAAGGCACCACCGACGGTCTTGACCATTATATCGACATTGATCTCGGCACGAAGGGCCGCTCTACCTGCTTCTCGTTTACCTATACCACACGCCGCAATTCTACATCCTATGCTCCGTCGTGTATAGTGGTTTACGGCTCCACCACAAATGGTTCGACCAAGACATGGGAACATGTGGCTACGTTTGCCGAAGATCTTCCAAAGACAAACCGCGAGGTCTATTTGTCCGACGCAGTACCTTTGGCAAAGGCTTTCCGCCATCTTCGCTTCATGGTGACGGAGACTCACTACGGACAGGATGATAACGGCCATCCTTCATTTGTCATGGCAGAGTTCGGTCTGTCTAAGGCGACTGTGAAAGCAACTCCTTCGTCGGATTATCCTGATGTCACGGCCGCCCATATGGAAAATGCCTATAAGAGCATGCTTTCCGGACGCGGTGTGGTGAATGCAGATGTCACATCGTCTCAGCTTAAGGACGCATACGAGACATTGTCGAGACATTATACCGAATTGGTCAACGCCATGCACGTGGTCGGTATCGTTGACATTGAGGGCGATGCTGCCGACAATTCGGCTACTGTCATCTATGACCTGTCTGGACGCCGTCTGAACACGGTGACTGCTCCCGGTATCTATATTGTCAACGGAAAGAAGCTCATGCTCAAACCAGGCGATTTCTGATCCGTCTCTGACATTCACTACCCAAGAATAAAAAGCAAGCGGCGCCCGTTGAATCATTCGGGCGCCGCTGTCTGTTTTCCGAGCTATATTTATCAGATCAGGGAATGTCCTGTCATTTCTGTGGGCTGGGGTAATCCCATTATGTGAAGAATTGTGGGAGCGACATCAGCGAGTTTGCCGTTTGAGATAGCTGCATTTTTGTCGGTGGTGACATAGACGCAGGGCACCGGGTTGAGCGAGTGGGCGGTGTTGGGAGTGCCGTCCTGATTGATAGCGTTGTCGGCATTGCCGTGGTCGGCTATGATGATTGCTTCGTAGCCGGCTTCCTTGGCTGCTTCGATTGTGCTCATGAGACATTCGTCGACTGCCACTACTGCTTTTTCGATGGCTTCATAGATGCCGGTGTGGCCTACCATGTCGCCGTTGGCGTAGTTGACAACGATAAAGTCATATTTTTCAGAGCGTATGGCTTCCGTGAGTTTGCCGCACACCTCGTATGCGCTCATTTCGGGTTTCAGGTCGTATGTGGCGACTTTGGGCGAGGGAACCAGGATGCGCTCTTCGTTTTCATACGGGGTTTCACGTCCGCCGTTGAAGAAGAAGGTCACATGGGCATACTTTTCAGTCTCGGCGATATGAAGCTGGTGTTTGCCCTGCTTTGCCACATATTCTCCGAGGGTATTGTCCACGTTTTCTTTGTCGAAAAGGATGTGTACGCCGGTGAATGATGCATCATACGGTGTCATGCAGTAATACTGCAGGCCGGGGATCGTGTGCATGTCGGCTTCGGGGATGTCGTGCTGGGTCAGGGCGACTGTGAGTTCCTTGGCGCGGTCGTTGCGGTAGTTGAAGAATATGACCACATCGTTTGGCTTGATTGTGCCGTCGACTGTGGAATTATGGATCGGTTTGATGAATTCGTCGGTCACGCCTTCATCGTAGCTCTGCTGCACGGCGGCTGCCATGTCGGTCGCTTGGGAGCCTTTGCCTTCGACGAGAAGATCGTAGGCTTCTTTGACGCGTTCCCATCGTTTGTCGCGGTCCATGGCGTAATAGCGTCCGATCACGGATGCGATTGTGCCTGCGCTTTTGGCGCAATGCTCCTGAAGGCTTTCTATGAAGCCCTTGCCGCTACGGGGGTCGGTGTCGCGGCCGTCCATGAAGCAGTGGAGATAGACTTTTTTCAGATCATAGTGGCGGGCAATGTCGCATAATGCCGTGATATGCTCGAACGACGAGTGTACGCCGCCGTTGCTGGTCAGTCCCATCAGGTGGAGTCCGCATCCGGTGTCGTGTGCTGTTTCAAACGCCGATTTGATCTCGGGATTGTCGAGGATGGAGCCGTCGGCTATGGCCTTGTTGATTTTCACGAGGTCCTGATAGACCACACGTCCGGCGCCGATGTTGAGATGGCCCACTTCAGAGTTGCCCATCTGTCCGTCGGGCAGACCGACGTTTTCGCCAGATGCCTGAAGTTCGGAGTGAGGGTAATTTGCCAGCAGGCTGTCCCAATAAGGAGTAGGGGTGGAGTAGATTACGTCGCTTTTTGAGCGGTTGCCTATACCCCAGCCGTCAAGAATCACGAGTAGTGCTTTTTTTGCCATTGTTTCTATAGCTTAGGTTTTGAGTGTTACGATATTTCAGACTGCAAATTTACAATAAAAAATCAAGATTTTTTGCGTAATTTTGCGAGATATAAGATGATTATGAGTGAAAGAACAGCAGCAATGAAATATCCAGAGAAAGTAAAATCTCTGTATGAGAGTGCGTTTCCGCCGGAAGAGCGGCGCCCGTGGCCGGAATTTGTCCGTCTGGCCGAGACGGAGGAAATGTTTGAGGTCAGGGAGGTGGAGGATCCGGTTTCAGGAGATTTCGTAGGTTTTGTCACGGTATGGAACATGCCGGAAGGATTTGCCTATGTGGAGCATTTTGCGGTGATGCTTGATTTTCGAGGATATGGAACAGGCGGCCGCATCATTGACAGTGTGCAGTCTCCCACTGTTCTGGAGGTGGAGTTGCCGGATTCGGACGACGCATGCCGTCGGATAGAGTTTTATCGCCGTCACGGCTTTGAAGTGGCCGAGGAGATGGAATATGTCCAGCCATCTTATGCCCCGGAGCTGCCTGAGGTGAGAATGCTGCTGATGTGTCGTGGCTGTGTGGATGTAAACAAGGCGGCAAGGCGCTTGCATGAAACGGTCTATGGTGTCAGGTAACGGTGGAATGATGCAGTGGCCGTCACTGATCAGCGACAAGCGTTTCGGGCTGGAGGACTACCATGACAGGCGCGCCGAGACCAGAAGCGATTTCCTGCGAGACTATGACCGTCTGGTGTTTTCGTCGCCTTTCCGGCGGTTGCAGAACAAGACTCAGGTATTTCCGTTGCCCGGCAGCATATTTGTGCACAACAGGCTCACCCACAGTATGGAAGTGGCCTGTGTGGGCCGCTCGATTGCCCGGGAGATCGCCAGGGGACTAAGCCGGAAGTATAAAAACGAGCCATGGGTCGACAAATTGGGCGATATCCCTGATATTGTTGCTGCGGCATGTCTGGCGCATGATCTTGGAAATCCTCCGTTCGGACACAACGGGGAGAAAGCCATATCCGCGTTTTTTTCAGAAGGGGCAGGAGCCGATCTGCGCGAAGAACTGTCGGCCGAGCAGTGGAGCGACCTGATAAATTTCGAGGGCAATGCCAACGCTTTCCGCCAGCTTACCCATCAGTTCAATGGGCGTAGAAAGGGCGGCTTTGCAATGACCTATTCCACATTGGCCTCTATTGTCAAGTATCCGTATGAGTCGCGTCTGTGGTGCAAACCGAATAAATTCGGCTTTTTCTGTACGGAGCGAGACGCTTTTGTAAGGGTTGCCGAGGAACTTGGACTTATACCCGACTACGGTCCTGAAGGTGAGGTGCGCTATTGCCGCCATCCTCTTGTGTTTGCTGTTGAAGCTGCCGACGATATATGTTACGAGGTGATGGATCTAGAAGATGCCCATAAACTGAAGATTCTTTCCACGGACGAAGTGACGGCGCTCATGCTCGGCTTCTTTGACCCGGAGCGCCGCGGACGCATGGCCGGAATCATGGCCATGATTGACGATCCGAATGAACGGGTGGCATACATGCGTTCGTGCGTGATAGGCTCTCTTGTGAACTGCTGTGCTTCGGCATTTGTTGAAAATGAAGAGAAAATCCTGAACGGAAGTTTCACAGAGCCGCTGCTGGCGCATATCTCGCAACGAGAACGGGCGGCCTACGAAGAGTGTAACCGCGTGTCGTGGGCCAGGATATACAAAGCTTCGGATGTGATTGATGTGGAGCTTGCCGGCAACAGGATCATAACTTTTCTGATGGATAAGCTGATACATGCCGTGCGTTTCCCTTCTCTCGCATATTCGAAACTTCTGCTGGCCAGGGTGCCGCAGCAGTATGATGTGGGATCTTCAGACCTGTTTACCAAAATTCAGGCGGTCATAGACCATGTATCGTCCATGACCGATGTCTATGCACTTGATTTATATAGAAAACTTAATGGCATGAGCCTTCCAGCAGTATGATTTTGAGAAAGTTTTTTGTTTTTTTGATAATGTTTGCCGCTTCTGCCGCAGGAGTGGTGTCGGCGGCTAATGTGTACACGCTGGCACAGGTGCCCAACGTACATCTGCAGGACAGCACGCGTTTTCTGTCCAATCCGGACGGTATAATATCGGCAGATGCGCAGCAGCGCATCGATGCCCGTCTGCGTTCGCTTATGTCGGGCACTACGGCCGAAGTGGTAGTTGTGGCGGTGGATGACATAGATGCTGATTCCGACATTGATGACTTTGCTACGGCTCTGTTCCGGCAATGGGGGATCGGCAAGAAGGATAATGACAACGGTCTGCTGATGCTCATTGTCAAGGACCGGCGTGAGGTGGTGATCAGGACTGGCTACGGCCTTGAAGGCATTCTGCCTGACGGAGTCTGCGGCTCTATCATACGTTCGGAGATAACTCCGCGTTTCCGTCAGGGAGATTTTGACGGAGGAGTGACAGGAGCTGTCAACGCGATAGCCAGGATCATAACATCTCCGGAGTCTCGTGACGAGGTGTTGAGCCGTCAGGCCAATAATGCGGCAGGGCATGGTGTTGACGGGTCGGCTCTGTTCGGGTATTATCTGTATGGTTGTGTCGGACTGTCTGTGCTTATGCTGGCCGGACTGATTGTCGTGCATTCGTCCTCGTCGCGCAGGTCGCGCTATGACCGCTATCAGATTCTCGACCGGCTCTATACGCCATATCTGTTTTTGTCGTTCATTGGCCTTGGCATGCCGTTGATCGCGCTTGTTCCTCTGGCGGTGATGCGTCGTAAGCTACGACGTGGGGCGTATATGTGCTCAAATTGCGGAGCACGCATGAATCTGGTTGACGAGGTGCACGACAATGACTATCTGACACCTGCGCAGGACACAGAAGAGCGGATAAATTCCATAGATTACGATGTGTGGCTGTGTCCTGACTGCGGAGAGACCGAGATTCTTCCATACGTTCAGCGGTCGAGCGACTATACGGAGTGTCCACGATGTCATGCCCGGGCATGCCGGATGGTTTCGGACCGCGTGATGCGCAGACCGACTGTAAGCACCGAGGGCATAGGGGTGCGTACTTACCAGTGTGCTCACTGTCATCATTCCTATCATCAGAATTATTCTATAGCCAAACTCGCACCTCCGGTCATTATTGTGGGAGGTGGCGGTCATGGCGGCGGCCGTGGCGGCGGTTTTGGAGGTGGCAGCTTTGGCGGCGGTTTCACCGGCGGCGGTGGCGCGCGCGGCGGATGGTGAATTCTGTGTGGTATATTAAAAAGATCAGGCCCGGGGCGATTGAAGTCCCGGGCCTGATCTTTTTTGATATGTTTAGTTTTTTTAGAGTCTGATTTTGGCGGATGTTCCGTCAGGAAGATGGATGATGTAGACTCCGGGAGTTGTGGCTGTCGAATAAGCGTTCATACCGGGCTCCGCATTCCACGATGCTACATGTGTTCCGCTTGCAGTGTACAGTCCGACATTTCCTGAAACCGGGCTCACACAGTGGATAACGGATCCTTCGGTCCATACGCGGGCCGCGTCATCGGCCGACACAGCCGGAGCGTCGAGTGATGATCCGCCGTTTATTAGATACTGTATTCCTTTGTAGGCGTTCAGCTTGCCATAACCAGCAGAATTGTTCGGAATATCGGTGCCGGTATGTTTATCGGCTGTCGATGATGCTTTTATGACGTCAAGCGCTTCTTCGGGAGTGAGATCAGGTTTGGCTTCAAGCCACAGGGCTATCGAGCCTGTCACTGCCGGAGCGGCCATGGATGTACCTGCATCAATGGCATAATAGTAGGCTTTGCCTTGGGAATCATATGTGCGGTCAATGCTTTGGTCGGGAGCAAAACCGCCAGTCGCATCATATTGGCTTACAGCCGATACAACGATCATTCCGCCGGCAATGACTTCCGGTTTTAAGCGTCCGTCTGCTGTGGGGCCGTGGCTGGAGAAAGGAGATACTTCGTCAAGGGTGATATAGTCGAAAGAGTAGATGTTGTTGGGATTCCAGTAGGGCCTTACAGCCTTGCGGGTGTTGAAAGATCCCACTGATATTATTCTCTTGGCAGTGCCGCCTATTTCTCCGGCGCTCATGTCGTAATCGCCGTCGGTCCATCCGGTGCGGTTGGCCGATGTGAAACTTTCGGCGCCGACATTCCACATGTTCACTTCATGGCCGTCTTCTCCTTCGATTATAATGCACGGTTTGCGGTTTGCCGCCATTTCGTCGGCATTTACTTCTATGTAAACATTCGGACGGTTGAAATCATTGGTGACTGTGTACATGAAGAATACGCATTCGGCTCCGCAATCATCGTAGTGAAACGATGCGAAATCCTGGGTGTCTGTTTCTGTAGAGAAAAATTCGGACTGTGCTACTATACGTCCTTTCAGTGGATCTGCTATGCCGACTTTGACTTTTAGGTTTGACCCGGTGTCGCCCCATATTTCAAGCGCTGTGGCTTCCTTGGCCTTGTCGGACGAATAGGCAAGCATGGTTTTGACTGTGTTGTCGCTGTCGGTGAATTTCTTATGTACGTGCATCTTGGATTCGCCTTCATTGCCTACGGCTCCTACTATGATGCGTCCGGGGCCTGTCAGCTCGTCAATGAGCTTGTCGAGCGACGAAGTGCCGTCATGCGGACCCATGTGGGAGCCGAGACTCATGTTTATGACACACGGTTTGTCGACTTCATCAGCGTATTCAAAGATATATTGTATGGCGTTGGCCACATCCGAACTGTTTGTGCCGAAACTTACAAATACGATCTCGGCATCCGGTGCTATGCCTGAATTTTTGGTCTTAGGGTCACTTCCGGTTGCTATGTTGGTGACATGTGTGGCATGAAATCCGTTGCCTGAATCGCATGTCGCAGCCACTATTTCGTCGTATGACGACAACTCGACGCCATATCCGTATTTAGCCGGAGCCTTTCCCGTGGAACTTGACTGATTCCAGACACGTTTGATGCGCAGTCCTTCGCCGGAAGCGTCGCGGAATGCCATGTGATTGTATTCCAGTCCGAGGTCTACAATGCCTATGACGACACCTTTGCCTGTGTAGGCTTTGGGGAGGTCTGTGCCTGATTGTATATAGTCGACCTGTGCTTCTTTTTTCACACGTTCGCATAGAAGGTTGACCGGTACGCCGGCTTCCACAAAATCGATCTCATTCAGTGAACTTATCCGGCGCAACTGGTCTATGGGTAAGGACGCTGTCACAGTGCCTTCATACTGCACCTGGACAGTGCCGCCACATTGACGTATGGAATCCAAGGCGGCAGGGTGGTTGTAACGTATGAACACACGGATTTCAGAGCCTGCCAGATCCGACTCGTCCTGCCCGGCCATGCCGTTGACTCTTGCTGCAGCTGCTGTCTTCGAGAGCATGGCTTCGGTAAAGGGCGATAGTTTTTGGGAGTATAAGGTCCCGGAAACTGTTGTCGCAAATATTAATCCTAAAATTAAGGTTCTTTTATTCATTGTCGTGTTGTTTGAAATGTATGTGGTGTTAATCCCCGGTTACCGGACCGTCGTAATGCAGGATGATGTGTTCGTTGGTCCCTTTACGCGGATCGTCGTTTCCGGTACTGTGTGACGGTATTGTGTAATAGTTCAATACGTCCAGATGGAAATGATATGTTCCGTCGGCATCTACCGAAAACGACAGTGTGCCGTTGTCCACATTGGTCATGTATTGGTAATTGGGGTTGGACTCCGGAATGGAGAACAGCTGAATGTGTCCGAACATGATGCTGAGTCCCAGATGGTCTGTGAGGTTGAAATCTCCTCCTTCGGGATGTGCGGCGATGAAATCTTCAAGAATGGATATTGTTCCGAAAGATTCGCCTGCCACATAGCCGGAATCGCCGAAGTCAAATGTGAATTCAACAGCATTACCGCCGAGAGAGGATATTTTTTTTGAGACTTTTGATACGGACTCGACTGTAGGATTGCCAACGAGCTTTTCATCGGAATTGTAATAAAATGCTTCGTTGGAAAATTGATGTTTGGGTATCATTGCGTCTATAGAGGTGACGTCTGAGGGACGTCCGGAACATTCGACACGCAAGGATGTGCCATCGTCGAATATCGCGTCTATGGCGATGGAAACCTGTCCGTTCTTGATGTTGCGCGAGGTGGTTATCTCTCCGGATGTCACATCAATCCATCTTGTTTTTACCTCTCCGTCTTCATATTGAAGCAGCTGAAGTGAATAGCTCGATTTTTCAGCGGCAAGGTCGATCGTGCCAGTGTAGACTTTTGAAGGGCTCACCGACATGAGCACTCCGAATTCACCGGCTGTTATGTCAGCTGGATTTTCGGCGGTTTCAACTGTGCCGAAACCGAATGCCACAGGTTGGCCTGTTTCGGTCGGGACAACTCTGAATATGGGGTTTATTATGGGAGTTACGATTGGATCTGCTCCCGGAAAGGTTACCATGAAGTCCTGTCGGATTTCACGGACTTCAAAGCGTACGGAGGATACTGATTCAACAGGATATTCCACCGTGTTGCCGTTGGCAAGACGTATGATCATCATTTCCTCTTCGATCGCGGCAGTGAGTGTGGCGGCACATATAGCCGCGGCGGCGGATAACAAGGCTTTTTTCATTGTCGTGGTACTTTATTTGGCGATTTTGAAGGAATGTCCGTTGATATTGAGCATGTAGATGCCGCCGTACAGACCTGAGATGTCGACTGTTTCGCCGTCAAAAGGAGCATGAACCGCTGCGCCGGATATGGTGTGGACGGTTACTGTGGTGTTTGTGTCGGCGCCGTTGATGAGTATGCTGTTGGCGTCCTTGCGTGTGATGCTGATTCCGGATGCGTCGGCTGACACGTCATTTATGCCTGCCAGAACATCTTCCGGACTGTAAAGATATTCGACGGGGCCGGTCCATTCGCCGTCAATGTGGAATGATGCGTCGTCCATGAAATTGAATTTGATGGTATATGTGCCATCGGCGTTTTTCATTACTCCGGCAGAGCCTTCGACTATGGGTGCATAGTTGTCCATTACAAGATATCTTCCGGGAATGAAATCCATGTATCGGGTGCCTGTAAGGTCGGTTTCATTGAAATGACCGTGCACCATTCTGTATGGAGCGTAGAATGTGTTCCATTTTTCTTCGGTCATGGTATAAGTCCCTTCAAGCAGATAAGGCTGTCCGAGTTTCTGCAGGAATTCGAAACGCATGATCTGTCCGCCGTTATCAACAATGGACTGGTCTTTGCCGGATGGCGAGCCGATGTCGAGAATAAGCGAATGGCAGTCTTCATTGGCGCCTTTTACGCCGTTGTAATACAGGCGTGCCACTTTGATCTGTGAAAGATCAGTCACAACGTCGTCTTCCAGTGTGGAAAGCGATGATTTATTGTCGTCGTCCGACATGTCTTTGACCGGAATGTCTGTGCCTTCAAACGTGCATTTGATGGTATGCCCGTAGGACGATATGCCATCCACGACGATAGTGTATTTTCCGTCTGAGTCACGTTCGATATCCACTGTGCCGTCCGTAACGTATGAATAGCCGTAGTTGCTGTCGGCAAACATTCCCGGACAATATTCCTGCACGTAGAAGCCGAAAGGAATGGTCATGCCCATATAGTCGATTTCTGTGCCTGGATAGAATGTCTCGCGTTTGAAATTACGCGCCATGGTGTAGTGCCCTGGAACTACTTCGGCAGTGTTTTTGTCATAGAACAGTTTGTTGAAAAGCTGTATTGCGAATTTCGTGCCGCTTGACTCCATCGCGGTGTTTTCGTCCATTTTGGAGGTGCACAGATAGAGATACATGGCTCCGGTGTTGGAGTCATACAGGTTGCCGTCGTAGACACCCATGGCATAGTTCATCTTAACGTCGATGTTTTTTTTGAGCTGGGGCCATATCGATGGTGTCTCGCTGGTGTTGTCGAAGGCGATGTTGCCTTTATAGGATACTGCTACTGTCTGTCCGTTGATTGTCACTTCGGTGGAAAACGTGTAGAAATCATCCTCGTCTTTTTCTACAGTGATCGGTGCCGTCAGCGACGCATAGCTCTCGGCGTTGCCGTCTTGGTTGAAAGTATAGATGCACGAGATGTCATCGGCCACATAGGTCATGGGTTCGGTTCCGTCTCCCTTGGAGAATACGCCTGCGGGCACAAGGATAGGTTTTGTTTCGCATGGTGCGGCATAGAGGTCCAGAGTGAGGGCGTAGCCGGCGCCTGTCATTGATATTAGTCCGGCGTTATGGTCCCATTGGGCGGTGGCATTGTCTGACAGGATCAGGTAGTAGTTTGCGATGTTTTCGCCGGTTTTCTCATAGAATCCGCCTATGTTTTTTATCATTGCGATTTCTGATGCGGAAGATTGTGCTCCGGTGGAGAATGTGGCTATTGCAGCCAACAGTAGGGCACGGCGTGTCAGAGTAGAAATTTTCATGTGTCTGGGTGGTATTATTGTTTGATTATTTTGACTGGATTGTGACTGTCGGCAGTTACTATATATATTCCCGCACCAAGTCCGGAAATATTGAAAGTGACTGTGCCTGACACGGATTTGTCGCTTAGAACGGTGACGCCGGAAGAGTTTCTTATGGTTGCGGAGGTTATATGTGCTCCGGTGATGCGAACTGTTGTGCCGTCATAGTGGAAATTGTAGTCCGTATCTGTGGCGACGGTTGAGTCGATTGAGCTTGCCGGGCCTTTGGTGAAGTCGAAATATGCTACTTCTGAACGCTCATAGGCGGTCTGAGAGCTGTTGCTGCTTACCAGCATCTGTGTACCGGAAAAAGTTATCTCGGGAATGCTGCTGAATACATAGTGCTCCTCGGATCCTGACTCAAGGTGAATTGTCAGTCTGGTGACGATTTCATCTTCGTTTCCGCCGGAATCGGCTTTGACGGAAGAAACACCCAATACGGCTATGAGACCGCTGCAAAGTAAAGTCTTGATGTTCATTTAATGTTGATAACGTTCGGTTTTAATCGCAAATGTAAGGTTTATTTTAAAAATATTGACAAATTTCAGCAACTTTTTCGATTTTTGTTGCATTTTGTAAATAGAAAGTCCCTGACGCGGTGGAATGGAAGAACGCGTCAGGGACCGTGGAGAATCTGTTGTTGTGGTCAGGGGTCAGTAGCTGTACATGGCGGCTATGATGTCGGCATATCTGGAATTTACCACCGGTCGCCGGAGTTTGAGGGTGTTTGTCAGCTCTCCTGTCTCCATTGCGAACGGCACGGACAATAGCGTGAACCGCTTCACACGTTCGTATGGCGCGAAGTTGACCATGAGTTTGTCTATGCGGCTTTGAATGTGAGCATGGACTTGCTCGTTTTCAAGCAGTTCCTGTATGGAGTTGTATTTGATCTTTGCTTTTTCCGCAAATTCTTTGAGTGTTTCCATAGCGGGGACTATAAGGGCTGTGACAAATTTTCTGCGGTCACCGATCACTGCGACCTGTTCTATTATAGGATCTGTGCCGAGACAGCTTTCTATGGCCTGTGGTGCGATGTATTTGCCATTGGATGTCTTGAACAGGTCTTTGATGCGGTCTGTCAGTGTGATTGCACCGGATTCGTCGATTTGTCCGGCGTCGCCTGTGCGGAACCATCCGTCGGCAGTGAAGGCTTCTGCAGTCGCTTCCGGGCGGTTGTAATATCCGCGCATTACGGTGGGTCCTTTGACCAGTACTTCATCGTTTGGTCCGATTTTGACCATAACGTCACGCAGCGGAGTGCCCACAGATCCTATTTCATAGCCTGTGTGGGGAAAACACGACACTGTGGCCGTGGTTTCCGAGAGTCCGTAGCCTACGATCATGTTGATGCCCACAGATCTTACGAAAGTTACTATTTCCGGAGCTATCGGAGCTCCTGCCGTGGGGAAGAACATGCCGCGCTCCATTCCTATGACGTGGCGGAGTGCGTTGAACAGGTGCTTGCGGTAGAACTGATACTGGTGTTCGAGGAGCCAGGGCACTTTGGTGCCCACGCGCTTGTAGACGATATTGCGCTGATGGCCTATCTTCAGGGCGCGGCGCATCATCATGCGCTTGAATACGTTGAGCGACGCTATTTTTTCATTTACGCCGGTATAGACTTTCTCCCAGAACCGGGGCACGGCACACATGCAGTTTGGCTGGGTTTCACGCAGGGATTGTTGCACACGTTGCGGATCCTGATTCACATATATCTCCACGTCGCGGTATAGACAGAAGCATGTCCATGCCATTTCAAAAATGTGGCTCAGCGGCAGAAAGCACATGGATGTCATGCCCGGACGGACTTCCGGCAGACGTTCGCGGTGGATCTCCAGGGCGGCGTCGAAGTTGGCATGTGTGAGTATGGCGCCTTTCGGTTCTCCGGTGGTGCCGGAGGTGTAGATCAGCGTGGCTATGTCGTCGGTCTCCGCACTGTCACATCGTTTCTCTATTTCTGAGAGGGCGGTCTCTGATGCCGCTTTGCCTGTTTCCACAAGCTGGTGGAATGTGATTGAAGAATTGTCGTCGGAGTCGAAACGGATGGACGGATCTATCGCTATGATCTGGCGTATGCCTGCGGCGCGGGCCATGTCGTAGTGCTTCTGTGAACCGACCACGATATGGCTGATTTTTGCATCGGCAGTGATGAACCGTACCTGTTCGGTCGAAGATGTGGAGTATATGCTTACGGGCACTGCTCTCAGTCTGAATGCCGCGAAATATGTCATGATGACTTCCGGCCTGTTTTCTGAAAGGATGCCCAGACAATGCTGCACACCGAGATTCAGCGCATGCAGTCCGGCTGCGGCATGAATGACCGAGGTCCAGAGTTCACGGTTGGAGATGGAATCCCATTTGCCGGTCTTGTCGTCCGCCAGATAGTGAAGCGCCGGGGTCTCGGGGTTGTGTCCGGGATTTATAAGTGATGTTAGTATCATTATGTCAAAGTGAATATCCGGATTCTCTGAAAAGTTCGAGATCCTGGTCTATATTATTGCCAATTGTGGTGAGCATATTGCCGACAAGCGCTCCGTTGACGCCGCCACGCAGCATCCGGCTTACGGTCTTGGGGCTTAGACGGGCGCGTCCTCCGGCGAAGTGGAGAGTGCATTCGGGCGCAATGAACCGCATCAGGGCCACTGTCCTTATGATCTCTTTGTCGGATAGTGGAGGAGTGTCCTGAAGCGGGGTGCCGGGTATCGGTGAAAGGATGTTGACGGGGATGGATACGGCGCCTGCCAGACGGGCCTGCTCGGCAAGCCGCAGTCTCTGGCGCATGTTTTCTCCCATTCCTATTATTCCGCCTACGCACACCTCCATGCCGACTTCGATTGCTGCGGCTATGGTGGCGAGTTTTTCAGCCTGGCTGTGGGTGCTGCATAGTGAGGGAAAATAGTCGTCAGATGTCTCCAGATTGCAGTGATAGCGACGTACGCCGGCATCATACAGTTTCTGGAGCTGGTCTTTGTCCAGCAGTCCCATGGATGCGCACAGTTTCATGGATCCGGACTTGCCGGCCTTGCGGAACAGGCAGCAGAATCGCTGTATCTGTGACGGCGGCACGCGGCGTCCGGAGGTGACGAGGGAGAAACGGTTGACCCCGTGGGCGTCATTGTCGCGGTATATGGCCAGCATCTCCTCTTCGGATATGCAGTCGTATTCTTCAATGCCTGTATGGTGATGTGAGGATTGCGCGCACCATTTGCAGTCTTCGGAACAGCGTCCGGACCGTGCATTTATTATGGAGCAGGTGTGGATGGTGTTGCCTTTATGCCGGCGTCTTATGGCATCGGCGGCGTCGCAAAGTGCGTCGGTGCTGTCTTTGGTGTTGTTGTCCAAGGCCAACGCTTCGTCGATCGACAGAGGTGTTCCGGCCAGACAAAGCTCCAACGCTTGTGTCAGATTGATGGATACTTTCATTCTTTTGGTTTGAAAAGTCGGTGCAAAGGTAGTAAAAATAATTGATACGGCGAAATCGGGCGGCGTTGTGCGTGTGGCGGATTTTGCGTAAATTTGTGGCGTTGAATGATATGGAACAAAACGATAAATCTAAGGATAAGGCACGGAGTCGCAGGCGTCCGTGGCTGTGGGTTGTTATTCCGATGGCAGTGCTGGTGTCGGTTGTTTTGCTGTTGCTGGTGGCCGGAGTGTGGATTCTTACACCCCAGCGCCTGACGGCCCTGACAAGAAAATATGGCACGGAGTATCTGGTAGACGGGCGTGTGGATGTGGCCCGCGTGGATCTGACATGGTGGAGCACGTTCCCTCGTATAGAACTGACGGTGGATTCTCTGAGTATCGTCAGTCTTGATCCGTCGGTACCTGACAGCGTTTCTGAGATTGTGTCGGTGGAGCGCCTGCAGGGTGCGTTGCAGCTGCCGGGCCTTGCCGGTGGGAACATAGATCTTCGCGATGTGGAGATAGTGAGACCGTCGGCGTGTGTGTACGTCGGCAATGGAGGAGTCAGCAATCTGAATGTCTTTCCCACGTCGCCTGATGATAAGGATATTGATGACGGCCCGTTGCAGCTGCCGGCTATCAGCATAAACAGGTTTGTGATCGAAGGGGCGGCCCCGTTGCGCTATGTGTCGGAGCCGGATTCCATTGATGCGAAACTGACCTTGCACAAGGTTTCTCTGGCGGATGCCGGTCATCCGGTCTACGAGGTCTCCACCGCCGGAGGGGTGCGCATCTCTTCGCTGCCATTGCCTGATGATATGATGCTTGGTATAGACGGCCGGATCGGATGGGATCCGGCGGAACCTATGAAAGTAAATGTGGACGGACTGACGCTTTCAGCCGGAGAGGTGTCGATGACCGTTTCGGCCGATGCTGACCTTTCGGATGGAGTGACTGTGGAGACGTTTGCAGCGGAAACGGATGAGATTCCGGTGGAGTATCTTATGTCGCTGGCAAGGCTGATGCCGGAGGTTGCCACGGCCTTGCCCGATGTGAAGACCGATATGGCTTTGAAGGGATCCGTGCGCCTGCGTTCTCCTTATGTGCCGGAGAGGAATCCTTTTCCTGCGGCCGATGTAAGGGTGGAGCTGAGCGATGCTCCGTTTGAGATGCCTGCATATAGGCTGCAATTGAAAAAAATAGGTCTGAAGGCTGATATAGCGGTAAATGCGGACTCTGTTTCGGCATCGACGGTGACGGTGGAGCGGTTTGTTGCCGAGGGAATACGTGGCGGCACATTTGTGGAATTTAAAGGTTCTGCGACTGATCTGCTCACCGATCCGCGGGTAGAGGGTTGTTTCCGCGGACTTGTGAGGTTTGACAATCTTCCTGCCGCGCTATACAGTCGTATAGGTATGAAAATGCGTGGAGTGCTGAAGGCTGATGTCGATTTCCGTATGAGAATCTCGGATATGTCGGAGCGTACTTTTCACCGTGCCAATCTGAAAGGCAATGCCCGACTGCGTGATTTTTCAGCTGTTTCACTTTCCGACAGTCTTATTACGGGTGTCGATAACGCCGAATTCCGTTTCGGCACATCCGATTCTTTTGTAAGAGATGAGAAACGGACTGATTCATTGCTTACGGCTTCGTTGAGGATCGACAGCGCCTATGTGGTGTCTTCCGACATAAAAGCGGAGATGAAACTTGCTAAAATAGGAGTTGGCTGCCGTAATGACGCTTCTGTGGCAGATACCTCTGTCATAACTCCGCTTGGCGCGGTGATGGAGATCGGACTGTTGCGTTATGTGTCGGAAACGGACACCATACGTGCCATCATGCGGGATATGAAAGCAGGGGCTATGTTGCGGCGTTATTCGGATATGGCACGCATTCCGCAGATCGGAGCGGGCATAAAGGCCCGGCGGATTGTCTATGCCGATGGATTCAACCGCATGACTCTGCGTGACGGCGACATTTCAGTGACGGCCCATTTGCGTCCGCGCAGGGACAGGTCGTCCGGCCGACGTGGAAATACCCACACCCGCAGGAGCATGCGCAGGGATTCCACTGATGCGCGTTCAGCCACGTCCGGTCATGAATATCTGGATATGTCTGTGGACAGCGCAACGGCCCGTATGTTGCGCCGATGGAATGTCAACGGCAATGTAAAGGCCCGGTCCGGACGGCTCTTTACTCCGTATTTCCCATTGCGTATGAGCATGCGTGACCTGGATTTCGGATTTACTACCGACTCCCTTGATCTGAAGGGCGTTGACATGAAGATAGGCCGCAGCGATTTCCATGTGAGCGGCAAGGTAAGCAATCTGCGCCGGTCGCTGACGGGACGTGGCCATAGTCCTGTAAGGGTTGATTTTACTCTTTCTGCCGATACTATCAATGTGAATGAACTGACGCGTGCGGCATTTCAGGGCGGTGCGTTTGTCAATCAAGCCGATTCTCTTTCATCGTCGGGAGAGCTGGATATGATGGAGATGGATGATGACGCTTTGCAGGCACGTACAGATTCGATGACTGCAACAGAGATGGTAGCGTTGCTTGTGCCTATGAATATCAAGGCCGATCTTGCGTTCAAGGCTGCCAATATCGTTTATTCAAACATGTTGTTGCATGATTTCTCGGGCAAACTGCTTGTGAACCGCGGTGCCGTAAACCTGTCGGATCTCACGGCATTCACCGATATAGGATCGATTGATCTTAACGCTCTGTATTCTGCTCCTACGGTTAAAAACATACAGTTTGCCATGGGGCTGAGACTTAACCGTTTCCGCATTGACCGTGTGACGCAGATGTTGCCGGTGCTTGACTCGCTGATGCCGGTGCTCGGCAGCATGGGAGGTGTGATAGACGTCGGGATAGGAGCAACGACAAAGATCGACTCGGCGATGAATTTGGAGATCCCGTCGCTTCGGGCCATGGTGAACATGAGCGGTGATTCTCTGGTGCTGCTTGACCCGGAGACATTCAAGGTCATGTCAAAATGGCTGATGTTTAAAGATAAAGGCAAGAACATGATAGACCACATGAAAGTCGAGCTGGCAGTAGAGAATTCCATGCTTGAGCTGTATCCGTTCATGTTCGATTTCGACCGTTACCGTCTTGGTGTTATGGGGCGTAATGACCTGAACCTGAATCTGAATTATCATGTATCGGTTCTGAAATCTCCTTTCCCCTTTAAATTCGGTATAAACATAACCGGTCAGGCCGACGATATGAAAGTGAGGGTGGGACGCGCCAGATTCAACGATTATTCTGCCGGGGAGCGTGTGGCTCTTGCCGATTCTGTGAGAGTCAATCTTGTGGACGAGATACGGAGCGTGTTCCGCCGCGGAACCGATGCCGCCAGGGTAGGGCCGCTGGAGATCAGCCGCCGCCGTGGTATGGCGCTGGAAGACAGCACCGATACCATATCGTCTGCCGATTCAATTTTATTTATAAACAACGGGCTGATAGAAGCGCCCGACACTACTGTGATTAAGCCGATAGCCGAATGAACAGAATATTTCCACAACGTCCGCGTGCGTTCCTTTTTGATATGGACGGAACGCTTTATGATTCTATGACCAATCACGCTTTGTCGTGGTATGAGATGGTGCGTGAGCAGGGCATTGAAGCTACGCCAGAGGAGTTTTTTCTTTATGAGGGTGCCACCGGGTCATATACGGTCAATATGCTCTACAGGCGCGCTTATGGCCGCGATGCTTCTCCAGAAGAAGTGGAGCGGCTTTATCAGCGTAAGGCCGAGATATTCCGCGGGCGACCTGCTCCTGATGTGATGCCGGGGGCGCGCGAGCTTGTGGAGTATGTCGGATCATTGCCGTGGCATCCTGTCACGGTATTGGTGACGGGCTCGGCACAGGGATCTCTGCTGCAAAGGCTTGATGAGGATTTTCCGGGCGCTTTCCCTGTGGCGCGGCGCATCACAGCCCGCGATGTCAGTCGTGGCAAACCGTTTCCCGAGCCGTTTCTGCGCGGGGCTGGACTTGCCGGATTTGCTCCGGAGGAATGTGTGGCTATAGACAATGCTCCGCTTGGAGTCATGTCGGCCGACAGAGCCGGATGTTTCACGGTGGCTGTGCGTACGGGACCTGTGCCGTCGGAGGAATTGCGTAAAGCCGGTGCGGATGTGATGTTTGACAGCATGCAGGCTTGTGCGGAAGGGATCAGGGCGCTTGTCGAATCATGCAGAAGCTGATTTTTACCAATGATGTCGTTTTGGCCCTGCGCGATGAGATTGCGGCGGCCGAAGCGGACAAGGTGTTTGTGCTGGCCGATAAGAACACCGTGCGCAGGGTAGTGCCGTTGCTGCACATAGACTCCGCAATCGAGATTGTAGAGGTTGCCGCGGGAGACGGCAACAAGACGCTCGATGCTGTGGCTGGTGTGTGGAAAATCCTGACGGAAAAAGGGGCAACACGCCGCTCGCTTCTGGTAAACGTCGGCGGAGGGATGGTCACGGATCTCGGAGGATTTGCCGCTGCTACGTTCAAGAGGGGCATACGGTTTATCAATCTGCCCACCACTTTGCTCGGGGCAGTCGATGCCGCGGTGGGCGGGAAGACCGGGATAAACTTTATGGGGCTGAAGAATCAGGTCGGATCTTTTTGCGAAGCCATCAGCGTGATTGTGTCCACCTGTTTTTTCGGCACTCTTCCAACGGAAGAGCTGCTGTCGGGCTATGCGGAGATGCTTAAGCACGGACTTATAAGTTCAGAGAATGCATATCGCCGTATAGCATCGTATGATGTATTGTCAGCGCCTTTGGACGGTCTGTTGCCTTTATTGAAGGAAAATGTGGAAGTCAAAAGCCGTATAGTGGCTGATGATCCGTATGAAAAGGGGTTGAGAAAATCCTTGAACCTCGGTCATACCGCCGGTCATGCCATGGAGTCGCTGGCAATGAAACGAAACGAGTCCGTGGCTCACGGCTTTGCCGTGGCCCACGGACTGCTTGTGGAGATGATAATATCCCATATAGTGCTGGGTTTTCCTTCTACGGATCTGCACAGGCATGCGGCGTTGCTGCGTCAGGCCTATGCTTCGTTTCCTGCGTTTACGTGTGATGACTACCGGCAACTGCTCGGACTGATGCGTCACGACAAGAAAAACAGATCGTCATTGGCCATCAATTTCACATTGCTGCATCGGCCGGGCTTGCCGGAGATCGATTGTGAGGTGCCGGAGGATGTGATTACAGCCGCCTTAGACATCTACAGGGATTTACTCGGAATGTGACAGAGATGTCCGTCAGGGGCGTACGAACCCTTCCACGACTTTCCCTTTTATAAACTTGCCGATAGTGCCGGTCAGGTAGATTTTAGATGGACCGTCGACCATTGCCACGCCTTCGTTCGATCCTTTGTAGATCAGTATATTGACGTTGATTACACGTGAAAGGGACTTGATTTTGAAGTCAATCTCACGGTCGCCGTTTTTCCTCGTTTTCTCTTTCCAGCGGGTGATTGTGCCGCTTTGGGTCAGTGTGCCCGGTATTTCCGGCGCACCTTGTGGGGATACCTGTATGATCACATTGTCTCCGGATACGGAGATGTAGTTTGTGGCGGGTAGTACCTGATAGTCGCGGCCTGCGTATGACATGTGGGTGGCTTGCAGCAGGAACGAGCGCGAGTCTATGGCACAGTTGGCTATCACTGAGTTGACAGAGTCTGTGGTGGCGTTGTTTTTTGCATTTGCTCCGATTGTGGATATAAATGCCAGAAGAATGATTGAAAATAATCTTGTCATAGTTTGAACATTTATAAATAATAACGCGTTGGGATTGATATTGTTTTATTTTTTCGTTTAAGTTACTGTATTATGATCAGATTATCAGGAATTGGTTTAGCCGCCGTTGCGGCCGGTTCGTTTTTTCTCGTTTCGTGCGGTGAGTCTCCATCGCGGCTGGCATCGGATATAGAGGGCACATGGAGCGGTGCTCCCGAACAATTCCGCCGTCAACTGATGATTGACGGTCAGTTTACGCCTGCATATCAATTTGTCAGAAATTCGGACTCGAAGACATCTGGAGTGGTGACCCAGACATCGCAGGTGGCCGTTATACTTCCGTTTACCACCAATGCCACTGATTCCGCGGGAAACACTCCGGTCAGCGTGACGACATCTGCCTTAGCCACCGTGACGGGAGTGTGGAGTGCTGTTGATGACGATGATATCATGCTGTCGTTCGACATGAATACTTTGAAAATAGATGTGGATCCTGATGCCGAGTATCTGTATGCCGATCCCCGTCTTTCCACGGATATTCCGCGGGTCCAGCCTATTGACGGCAATGTCCGGTCAGCGGTGACGGCTCTTGTTAAAAAAGGTATGACCGATGTCGTCGGCAATATCCGCGAGATTGAAGACGTCAAGGTCAAAGACGGAATGATGCGGTGTGAGATAGGAAAGCATAACAAACTTACTTTTTCAAAAGTACCGTAAAATAAAAAAGGGTAAGCTTACTACATCGCACCGCTACAACCCAATACCGTTGCTTCGATCAAGACCTGGCGGGATTCTCGGGGAGCTGGTCGTGTAGGACTTACCCGAGCACAAAGTTAAGAATAAATTACGATCTAAGCAAATATTTGCCAAAATTTTGAACAATGTAGAGTCAATAAGCAAGTGCAAAATTCGCGAAATCGTTTTGAAGAACTCAACTTTAGTAGAAGAAAAGTTGAGTTTTTCGCGATGTATAAGGTTGGCTTTATAAGGAATTCTCTGCTTGGCCTTTCGCAATGCAGTTCTTTTTGGGAAATATTGTCGAAAGAATTTTTTTGATACCTTTATAAGCGATATAACGTTAATTAATCTCGGGGAGACTTCAGTCTCCTTTTTTATTGTTTGTCTTGTCTATGTTTTCGCAATAGAAACGATGTAAAACTCAAAAACTTGTATTCTTAACTCTAAAAGTTGAATTATTCGAACAAATTGCTAATTTTGCATTTGACAGTTGAATCTGTGTCTAAGCACCTAATATAAATCTAAGCCGAATGTGTTTGTCAAGGTCCCCCAATGTTAAATATCATATATGAACAGATGCACCACTTTATAAACAAAAAAAATGACTTATCGCATATTAATATTACTTACTGCTATTTTATTATTTAGTGGCTGTTCAGACTCCCGGAAAGACAAACGGCTTATTCACATTGCCGATCTGGTTTCAGAATCACCGAAAGCAGCTTTGGCTTGTCTGGACAATATAAACTATAATAATCTTTCTGATGCCGACAGGCATTATTATGATTTTCTAAAGATAAAGGCGACAGACAAGGCGTATATTAAACACACATCCGATAGCACTATCCTTAGAGTTATTGACTATTATTCTAATCATGATAAGGACAATCTCTATGCTGAGACATTATACTATGGAGCCCGGACATATGGTGACATGGGAGATAGTCCAACAGCTCTTCAATATTTTTACAAAGCCTTAGACAACATCGGAGAAGAGACCTCAAATCTTGATTTAAAGGCCAATATTTTAAGTCAGACAGGACGACTGCTCACCGAATTACGATTGTATGAAGATGCAATACCTTATATAGAAAAGGCTATTGAAATCGGAGAGTATTATAAAGATACTCTGAATATGGTATATGATATCCAACTCTTGGGAGGTACATACCTTCGAGATAAAAAATACGTTCTTGCTGAACATTATTTTAACAAGGCTATTGAACTTAGCTCTAATTTACCTATGTCTTTCAATGCAAAGTCTCGAATGTATTTAGCCGAAATAAAATATGAGACCGGACAGTCTGATTCTGCTCTCAGCCTGATTCGTGGCACGCCGGATTCAGTCACATCAAATGCTCGCAATAGTGCTTTAGCCGCAGCTTCTGAGATATATTTAGAGCAAGAATTGTTAGATTCGGCATACATGTATGCCTGCAAACTCCTTAATAGCCAAGATCCGACCAATAAAGGAACCTCTTACCAAATTCTACTTTCCCCAAAATTGCGAAATTATATTCCATTAGACACCATATATCAATATATTTCAGATTATAGAGGCCTTCTTGAAACTTATCATGACAGCAATAAGGCCCAATTATCGATAAATCAACAAAGCTTTTACAACTATCAAAGGCATGTGATTGAACGACATAAAATAGAAGCGCATAATCTCATACTGACATGGTGGATTTACGGCATATCCACTGTATGTCTTATTTTTGCTGTAATTATATTGTACTATAAAAACAAGACCAAGAAAACATTAATTGAACTTCATGTTGCTATTGAAAACGCAAGCATACTTAACGATCGTCTCAATACAATCAGCCTAAACCAAGCAATCATTGACTCGAATTCTAACAATACAAATAATAATCAACAGGAAGACACGCAGTATAATGATATTTTTAAGGCATCGCTTTTAACCTTACAAGCAGAAAAGGAGCTAAGAGAAAAACTACGAAAAGAATTGCTGGATTTATACTCTAAAAATACAACAGCAAAAATTAGTAATATTATCTATGAATCCAAAGCATATGGGAAACTGCAGGAATTTATAAAGCAGAAACAAATTCTATCCTATGAAGATCCTCTTTGGGATGAATTGGAATGCGTGGTACTCAAATCTTCGCCAAAATTCAAAGACAATCTTCAACTATTGACACAAAGTCGTCTTACATCTATTGACCTTCATACAGCACTACTGGTTAAGTGTCATATCCAACCTTCTCAAATGTCTACTTTGCTTAGCCGATCGAAGGGAGCTATTGTTTCTCGCCGGGAGTCCTTATGTCTTAAGATTTTTGGAGAGCAGTTAGGGACAAAAGTTATAGATGGCATAATACGCTTACTCTAACAGTCTTAATCTTTTAATATGAGATGTGCGGCAATAGTACGGATGTTTGCCATTCCATTGCGGTACTCTATTCTAATTGAATTTGTTAAATTGTTAGTAAGCAGATATTTATCTTTTAGGATTTAATCGCATACCCATTTCCGTACTATTTCCGTACTATTTCTGTGCTGTCCAATAGGCTATTATCCCTACTTTTGCAAAAAATCAAATAAATAGAAGTCCATATATGAATAAAATCATCACAAATCTCCAAATTCCATAATGGCTGGAAATGAGACCGTGTATACTGTCTCTATGCAAAAACAGGTTAAACGACAGTCCGAACATAATAAATCACTTGATTGTGAAGGTCGCCGCACACCTTCAATGCCTATATACTGTATTATCAGTAGGACTAATGGGCTAAATATTGTTGGGATATTTGACGATATAATAAGCTATGAAGTTTGTGAAATCTCGTCTGGAATAAACATTGCATCATTTTCAGAAGAATCAGAGTTTTTGGCTTTTTTATTATGCCAAATCGGAAATTTCCAAATCAAATTTGAAACTGAAAACTATACCATTGTTGGCTATATTACAACTGATTAGCTTTGTTAGGGGCATCTATAGGCATTAGCTTAATTGAAATGATTAGTAAACTCCACCATTTATAATTATAAGGAACGTAACCAAAATGAAAAAGGATAGATCTCGCTATATGCTAATACTTCATTTTTTAGCAAAGATGTTTATTTTTTGTTCGTTATGGCTATTATTCTATAGACATCCACTTATTAAAAATATTCTTTATGCAATGGCTTTGTTCATAGGGTGTGAAATTCTATGTCATTGTATCGGTCAACTAATTAATAAAATCAAAAATAAACACAACTGAAGAGTTCAAATAGTGTGTTATCAAACTCTACATAAATTTGGAGAGAGGTTAAATAACCGTTATAGATCTCTTAAATGTCCATTTTTCATAGAGTATTATTGTTTGATTCATAGCCAAAAGTGTGGAAAGTTAGCATTTTTGGCTATGAGTCGTTTTATTATCAAATTTACCTTTGTGATACCAATACACTTCTGGTTTGGTCGTACGTTTGGGAGATGTAATTCATCCCTGTTATGATGATTGTTCATTTAGCCGCGTTTGCGGTATGTGGCGGCGGCTATGGCCGACATGGCCGCAGCCATTGACATCAGAGCCGATAGTTGGAACATAAGTTCCGTGGCTGGAGTGCCTTTAAGGTAGACGGAGCGCATGATTTCGATGAAATACCGTGGCGGAATGGCGTATGTGATATATTGCGCCCACTGCGGCATGGAATCAATCGGAGTCATCAGTCCGCTCATCAGCTGGAATATGATGATGAAGAAAAACATCACATACATGCACTGTTGCATGTTTGACGATCCGTTGGCTATGGTGATTCCGATTCCCGACATGACCAGACTGAACAGAAATGTGGCCATATAGATGGTGCCCACGGAGCCTGCGGGTGTCAGTCCGTAAGCCATGCGGGCTATTAGCATGGCCAGCGACAGTATCGCCAGGCCGGCTATCCAGTAAGGTATGAGTTTCGAAAGGGTGAATGTGAGCCGGCTTACGGGCGACACATTTATCTGCTCGATGGATCCTGACTCTTTTTCCTCGACGAGATTCAGGGCCGGGAGAAAGCCGCATATCATTATCACGAGTATCACCATCAGTGCGGGAATCATATATATACGGTAGTCGAGAGTGACATTGTAGAGATTTTCGACCGACACCGGATCGGACGGCATTGCATTGCCGCTTTCTTTGCTGATGGCACGGAGAGTGTTGGATATGCACTGGGTCACATACTGCGCTCCGATCATGCCTTTCATGGCATTGACTCCGTTTGCTGCTATGTCGATTGCCGGAGTTTCCTGTAGGGTCAGTGATTTCTCATAGCCGGAAGGTATCTGTATGATCACGTCGGCCTGGTCTGATTCGAGTGCTGACAGTGCGTCGGAATATGACGATGGATATGCTCCGAGAATAAGATAGGGAGATGCCTGTATGTCGGCGATGATCCTGCGTGATGTCTGCGATCTGTCGTTGTCTACGGCTGCCACGCTTACGTTGCGCACATCCATGGTGGTGACCATTGGAATCACCAGCATCACCATCACCGGATATATAATCAGCATCCGCGGAATAAACGGATTGCGTATCAGTAATATGAATTCTTTTTGCAGAAGGGTCAGCAGAGTGCGCATATTTTTGTCTGGCAGGATGGGGTTATTGCAGTTTTTCATTGAATTTCTTGACCGCGACGGTGACGATGGCCAATGCCATAAGAGACATGATGACGATGTCGTCCGTCACGGAAGCGACGGGCAGCTGCTCGATCATGAGTTTGCGCATGGCGTCGATATACCATCTGGCCGGCACTATGCACGACAGCCATTGAAGTGGCCGCGGCATGTTCTCTATGGGAAAAAGCATGCCTGACAGCATTATGACCGGAATCATGAACAGCATGGCGGAAACCAGCAAAGCCACGAACTGACGGGAGGTGAGTGTCGACACCAGCATGCCTATGGAAAGTGACAGCAGGATGTAGATAATGCTCACCCATATCACATGGACGGCTGTGTACGACCACGGCAGTCCGAGCACCGTGTAGGCCATGAGAAGAATCGTTGAGAGCACTATGCACGACAGAATGAAGTAGGGCACAAGTTTGGAGAGTACGATGCTCAGAGGGTGTATCGGGGACACAAGCAGCACTTCCATGGTGCCGGTCTCCTTTTCGCGTACAATGGATACGGATGTCATCATGGCGCATATCAGGATGAAAAGCATGCCCATGATGCCGGGAACGAAATTGTATGCGCTTTTCAGCTGAGGATTGTAGAGTGTTCGTGTGGCAGTGGGCGTACCGGCCTTATCGACCGCCAGTATGCCACGCAGATAGCCGGCGGCCGACTGTGCGGTGTTGGTGTTTGACGCGTCTATGCGCAGGCGTATCTCAGGATCTGTGTCTGATGTGAACATCACCACGGCGCCGACATCGCCGTTTTGCAGCATGCGTCCGGCGTCGTCCGGGGTGACACATCCTTTGAACGAGATGTATGGGTTGGCTTCGAGCCTTGATATCATGCCGCGGGTGACTTCGCCGTGCTCCGGCACCACTGCTGCAACATTTATGTTGTTGACCTCGGTGGAGATCGCGGAACCGAAGAGCAGGAGCAGTATCACCGGCATAACAAGCACTATCGCCATGGTGCGCGTGTCGCGGACAATGTGGAGCGTCTCTTTTCTTACGAATGAAAGGAAGGTGTTCATCTGTTGGCGTTGTCATTCGGTTCGTGTGGCCTCGCGGGCCAGAGTTCTGAATACTTGGTCCATTGATTCCGCGCCGTAGCTTGTTTTTAATCCGGCAGGGGTGTCGAGCGCTCGTATCCGTCCGTCGACCATTATGGACACACGGTTGCAGTATTCGGCTTCGTCCATATAGTGTGTGGTGACGAACACCGTGGTGCCGGTGGCGACAGCGGCGTAGATCATCTCCCAGAATTTCCGGCGGGTCACCGGGTCCACGCCGCCGGTCGGTTCGTCGAGAAACACTACTTCGGGGCGATGGACCGTAGCCACCGCAAACGACAGTTTCTGCTTCCATCCGAGAGGAAGTGAGCCGGCGGGGGTGTTGCGCTCGGAACTGAAGTCGAGCATGTCGAGCAGTTCGGCGGTCCTTGTCTTTATGGCTTTAGACGTCATGCCGTAGATCGAGCCGAACAGGCGGATGTTTTCGGCTACTGTCAACTGGCCGTAAAGTGAGAATTTCTGGCTCATGTAGCCGATGTGTTTCTTGATCTGCTCGCTCTGTGTCAGAATGTCGCAGCCGGCCACAGTGCCTTGGCCGGCTGTGGGCACGCTGAGACCGCACAGCATCCTCATGGCTGTGGTTTTTCCGGCTCCGTTGGCGCCGAGAAATCCGAATATCTCGCCAAGTGTTACGGAAAATGATATGCGGTCCACGGCTGTGAAGTCGCCGAAACGTTTGGTGAGGTCTTTCACATGTATTACCTTGTCTGCGGTGTTATCCATTTTTCATTAGTCTGATAAACATATCTTCTATATTGCCTTTGACCGGGTTGATACGGACGTCGTGCAGACCTTGCCGATGCAGGGTCTCCGTGGCTTTGGCCACATTGAATCCCGCGGTGGCCACCAGATGGTGCGTGGCGCCGAAAGTATAGCAGTCGGCCACATCGGGCATTTCGCGTAGGGCAAGCAGCAGCGGCCACATCTCTTGGGCGGCGGCGCTGTATATATTGTCTCCGGCAAATTCGGCGAGACGTCCGGGAGTGTCGGTGGCCATGATGCGGCCGTGGGAGATCAGTGCCGCCCTGTCACACCGCACGGCTTCGTCCATGTAAGGGGTGGATACCATGATTGTGATTCCGGTAGCCTTCAGGGTGTCAAGCATATCCCAGAATTCTTGGCGCGACACGGCGTCGACACCAGTGGTGGGTTCGTCGAGAAACAATACCTCAGGCTTGTGGATCAGTGCGCAGCACAGTGCGAGTTTCTGTTTCATGCCGCCGGACAGCTTGCCGGCTTTGCGTGAAGCGAAAGGCTCGATCTGCGAATATATGGGAGCTATCATGCTGTGGTTGTCGGCCACTGTCACGTTGAAAAGCGATGCGAAGAAATTCAGGTTCTCACGTACAGAAAGATCAGGATAGAGAGAGAAGCGTCCGGGCATATAGCCGATCCTGCTGCGTATGCTCCGGTAGCTGTCGCCAATGTCGAGTCCGGCTACGGTGGCATTGCCTTGATCCGGATCTATCAATGTGGCGAGGATACGGAACATGGTCGTTTTTCCTGCGCCGTCAGGACCTATCAGCCCGAACAGTTCGCCGCGGCCCACCGAGAGCGAGATGTCGTCGAGAGCGGTGACAGATCCGTAGGATTTGCTTATGTTTCTGATCTCTATGGCGTTCATAGTCTTACTTCGCCATACATGCCTAATTTGATGTGTCCGTCGTTTTTCACGGCTATTTTCACCGCATAGACCAGATCGGCGCGAGTGTCTCGGGTCTGAACGGATTTGGGCGTGAATTCACTTTCGTCGGCTATCCAGATAATTGTGCCGGGATATTCAAACTGACGGTCTGCTCCGTAGTCTGCTATGACGGTCACTTTCTGGCCTGTGTGTATGTCGGCGAGTTGGGTGGAAGTGAAATAGGCGCGCAGATACACATTGTCCATGTCTGCGACTTTGAACAGCGGGCGCCCTGTGGCGGCGAATTCTCCCGGCTCGGCATATTTTGCAATCACGGTGCCGGTGATCGGTGACGATATGCGGCACCGTGATATCTGTTCGTCGATCTGTGCCATCTGATGGCTCATGGCTATGGAATTATCGGTTATCGACGCTGAATTTTTTGAAAGTGACGATATGGATGCCGCAAGCTGTCCTTGGAGTATGCGCAATCCGGCTTCGGCGTCATCGGCCTGTTTTTGAGTCGCTGCGCCGTCGTCAAGCAGATTGGCGATGCGGCGGCACTCGTTTTCCTGCTGTGCTATCTGCTGCCGCAGGCTTTCTATCTGGCGGCTGATGTCGGGGCGTGAGCTTTCGAGTGCCGCAATCTGGCCGGCGAGCTGTTTGCGCTGGAGCACGAGCAATGTGGTGTCGATGGCTCCGGCCATGATTCCTGCTTCTATGGTGTCGCCTTCGGTCAGATTCAGCGAGAGTATCTTGCCTGACGTTTCGGACGAGACTGTGACGGTGGTGGATTCAAAAATACCTGTTGCGTCGTAGTCCTGACCGGAGTTGCACGAACTCAGGGCGAGCAGGCCAGTGAGGATTGATGGGATGATCTGTTTCATCTGGGTTTATTTGTTGATTGTGTGGCGGAGTCTGTAGATGGCTTTCACGAGTTGTATGCGATGATAGTCGGCATTGGCCGACGCGTTGGCTTCGTCGGTTATCTTTGACAGGAGCCCGGTGGTGTCGATCACTCCGTTGGTCAGACGGGATTCGGCGGCCTGGCGCACGGAGGTGCGGAGCCTTACGATACGTTCGTCATCCTCCATGGTTTTAAGGAGACGTTGTATTTCCTCATCCTGCTCTATGGCGTTAAGACGGTTGTTGAACAGGAAGAGATCTTTGGCCACATTGATCCGGCTTTCGGCATTGTCCAGCTGTGCCAATGAGTTTTTGCGTGAATAGAATGAGTCGATGTTCCACGACAGTTTTATTCCGGCCATGGCGTTGAAACTCCAGTCGCGTGAAGTCATGCTGCGGAAATAGTCGAATCCGGGGTAGCCGTAGAAGGCCTGAGCGAACAATCCGATGCGTGGCATCAGAGAAGAGCGTATCAGTTTTTTTCGTGCTTCGACCGTGGCCTGTTCGGCGGCAAACAGCCGCAGCTCAGGCCTGTCGGAGCCATCGGTGATACGCGGCATTTCAGTGCCGGGCAGAATCAGGGAATCCACCTGCTCGCCAATAAACATGCCGAGCATACGGCGGTATGCTCCGGCCGACGATTGCAGGCTTATGGTGCGTTGTCTCACAGTCAGCAGCTCGGCTTCGATGGCGTCTACGTCGCTTTGCATGGCAGTGCCGTTGCGGAGCATGGATTGCAACTTGTCGGCGTTGCTGCGGAGCAATGTCTCTGTGAGCGCATTTTGCCGGATCTGGGATTCGGTGAGGAGTATCCCGAAAAAGAGAATCTCGATTCTTTCTTCCAAAGCGTATAGTTCCACATCGTTTGACATTTCATCGCGTCTGGCTTCATTTCTTGCCACGGTGCGGTCGGCCGCCGATTTGCCTCCGTCCCATATAGTCTGGTTCAGGTCGATGCCTACTTTATACTGGTCTTTGCGCATGCCGGGCATGTCGAATCCTGCTGAAGCAAGCGCCGGCGGGAATATTCCGGATGGAAATTCCGGCACGTCGTTCTGTACGGTGGCCTGTGCGTATGCCCCTATCCGGGGAAGCCATGACTTGCCTATGTCGGACAGGGTGGCGTTTTCCGTTCGGCGGATCAGTTCATATTGTCTGACAAGAGGGTAGTTCTCACGCGCCAGCTCCACGCACCGGTCAAGGGTGAGCTGTGAGCTAAGCATTAATGGCGACAGTGCCATGAGCATATATACAGCGAGTCTCATGATAATGGGGTCAGGGTTTCAGTCGTCGCATAATGATTTCTACATTCTCTTTTTTTCGCATTTCCAGATATGCCTTGATATCGGATGTCAGTTTAGGCATGACGGTGTTGACCATTCGGAGACTGATAAACGCGAATACGTTGAGCGATACGATGTCGAGTATGAGCATGCGCGCGTCGATTCTGGAAATCTGCCCATTGTCGGCCATCATGTCTATCTGAGTCTGCAGCCCCGATGCTATTTCTTCGGCCGTGGAGCCAAACGACTGTTTCAACAGCTGACTACGGTCTGGATGAGCCGCTACTTCGTTTAGCAGAAACAACGGCAGCATGGGATTTTCCGCAATAATGTCGAAGTGTCGTTCCACCCCCCTCCTTATCCGTTCTAATAGCGGGGTGTTGTCGTCGGACAACACGTTGAATATGATGTTACGTATGGCGTTGGTTTTGTCATTTACTACACGTTCGAAAAGCAGCGCCTTGCTCCGGAAATAATAATGGAGCATGGCGTGTGTCACTCCGGCGCGCTCGGCTATCGAGGTAGTGCGGGCGCCGTCGAATCCTTTCGTGAAAAATTCGGTTTCCGCAGCTTTCAGAATACGCTCCTCAGTGTCGTTTTCTTTCATAAACAAATTTATTTAACAGTTTTGTTAGCGTAAAGATATGCTATACTCCCGATATGTGCAAATTATTTTTGCAGATTCGGTTAAATAAAGTCTACATACTGCTTTGCTGTCGGCGTGATTTCCGGAGCAACCATATTCCGGCGCCGGTCATGGCAAGACTGACCGATATATAGAGCGGCGAATCAGTGCCGAAGGAATTGATGTCGGTCGGGATGATATGGCGTGTGGTGAGCCATTGTGCCGCTACAATCATGGAGTTGTTGGCCACATGGGCTATTATGGCGGTCCAGAGTGATCCTGTCCAATATACGGTATAGCCGAAGAATGCTCCTAACAGCAACCGGGGCACGAATCCGAAAAACTGCATGTGGAATGCGCTGAAGATAATGGCTGTGATCCATATCGCCGCATGCGGGTTCATGGGCAGTGACATGAACAGTCCCTGCATCGCTCCGCGGAAAAACAGCTCTTCGGATATTCCTGCCATTATACCCACGATCATTATGCCTATTATCAGATCTGCCACGGAATCGCCGCCGAGCATCATGGCGGTTGCGTGGCCGGCATTGTGTTCCATCGCGGCAAAGTATTGATGGATGGATTCCGGCAGAGTGATGCTTTCATTCCACATTACGATCGAGTTTATCAGCGGAATGGAGCATATCAGAGTACAGACGGCTATAACGGTGCCTATGCCGCACGGAGCATGTCTGATCTTTAGAAAACCGGCCGGTAACCGGCTGGAAAGGACCGCCACTACGGCTGCCGGTAGGACAAAGGCAAAAAGATCCTGAGAAATGGCGGATATGCGCACTGCGGCAATGGCGTCTGAGCTGACATTCCCGATGATATATGCGAGTGCTCCGGCCAAGGTTGAGCCGAGCACGAATAGCATGAGAAACAGCAACATTCGTTTTCCGAAAGAGATCATTCGATGTGGTTGGATTTTAAAGGTAAAACGGTGATGTCAGAGATTTATATTCGGGCGAGTCGATGGCTATGACAGAGGATTCTTCATGGCACTCATCCATTGAGAATTCCATGAGTACTCGGCGTGGCGGCGCTCCCGCTTTTGTAAGAAGTTGTGTGCGGCGGCGGCAATGTAGTCGGGCTATGCGTGCTGCAAAGCGTGCTCTTTGCTCGCTGCCGGCTGGAATGATGATGGACAGGCTTCCGTGTGGTGCAAGCAAACGGTGTGAGTGGTCCATGAGAGCCTCGAGAGTCAGCGTTCCTTCATGTCTGGCAGTGGCGCGGGCCGGATCCGGCGCAGACTCGCCTGTGGTGAAAAAGGGGGGATTGCAGACTATGCGGTCAAAGGTTCCGTCGCGAAATGAGAGAAAATCACCATTGACAGTTCTTATTCGAGCTGCCCATGGTGATGCAAGAGCGTTGGCCGCGGCTTCTTCTGCTGCGGGACCGTCAATCTCAAGCAGCAGAACCTGCCCGGCACCACGCTGAGCGGCCATCAGTCCGATCAGACCGCAGCCTGCTCCTGCGTCAAGAACTTTGTTGCCGGGATCTACGGTGGCCCATGCTCCGAGGGTTACACCGTCCGTGCCAACTTTCATGGCTGCGGCTTCATGGCTTACGCTGAATTGCTTGAATCTGAAGAGTCGTTCACGCATGAGGTCTATTGTCTGGAAGAGAGTGCTTATAGGGTAAATACAACAGCGAGAGCGCCACGCTGAAGTGTGCTCCCGCCGTTATATGTTTTTTCGCAAGTGTGAAAAATCAGTTCTTTTTGGTGCGGTTGCCGTAACGGCTCATGAACTTGTCCACGCGGCCTGCGGTGTCGACGAGTTTCTGCTTGCCGGTGAAGAAGGGGTGAGAAGAGCTGGTGATTTCCAGTTTCACCAGAGGATAGGTCACGCCATCGATTTCGATGGTTTCACGGGCGGCTACAGTCGAGCGGGTGATGAACACTTCGTCGTTTGACATGTCCTTGAATGCAACCTCGCGATAGTCGGCGGGATGGATGTCTTTCTTCATATTTGTCAGTATGTTACGTTATATTTCAAAACAGGGTTAATAACGCCGCCGGTAATGCGGCCTATTTGTAATGGCGGCGCAAAGTTAAGCAATTATCGTCAATCTCGCAACAAATTCGTGGAGAAATAATTTTAACAAATTGTGGTTCAGTCGAGTTTTTCGATAATGTTCAACAGCTGCCGTCCGAGTCCTATGGTATAGCCCTGGACCACATAGAGCACGCGGTTGAATGAGTCCACCACGGCAAAGACAGGTCTGTCGCCTTCGGCCAGTTTCATGGCCGAGGTAAGTTCTGCGGCAATGTTGTTGTCGATGTCTGTTCCAAAAGTCACTGTGGCAGGAAGTCCATTGAAGCGTTTGGCATCGAAGCGTCCAAGTTTTTCCTGAGAGTCAAAGAGCAGGATTATGCTGCGGCCCCATTTCTCAAGCCCCGGGGCTTCGGCGATCAGGTCATTCAGGGCATGGGCCGATGGCTCGTGGTTGGGGGCAATCAGACCGACCACGTAGTATCCTCTGCCTGCGGTGGATAACAGAGAGCGTGCTCCTGAGCCGTCGGCGGGTAGATAGAGGTTTTCGGCATTGAATGATCCGATCACCTGCACGGATGACGGATCCTGACGTATGTGCATCGGCACAGAAGTGAGCGCGGCGGGTTTTACAGAGAAAAAGTCGGTGTGTGCAAGTACGGTGCCTGAAGCCATACGTTGTCCGGTCACCAGCATGTAGTTGCCGGCGTCGAGGTCGCAGCCGTTGGCAAACAGCTGACTCCATGTCGCGTTTTCGGGATATTCAAGCAGATGCGGTTCGCCGTCGGATCCGATTCGCGACAGAGTGAAATTGACGTAATATTTGGGATCGTCGATGCTACCGGTCTTTTCATATGTCAGTTTCAATTTTCCTTGACTGGCAGTGGGGGTGGTGCTGTCGGCGGTTGTCCGGGAGAATACGGCATCATGCCAGCGGGATTCGGTGTCGGCCCATTGTGTTTTTCCTGTTACCGGGTCGATACGTGCGGGTATGCCCAGCGAGCGGGCGCCGGCAACGAAGAATATGTCGCGTGAGCGGGCGTTGCCGCGGCGCATGCGCCATACTGATGCAGGATGAAGGGTGAGCGACGAGGGATACCATGTCATTGTGCCGTCGATGTTGCGCGACACCCAGTCCACCCAGAGTGCAGGGTTGTTGCGGAAGATGTCGGCGGAGTCAGACGAGCAAAGAACGGATGTGAGGAAACGGCGGTAGGTCGACAGTTCCTCGTTGGCCACACGCGGATTGAGCACGTACTCTGCATAGAGAGGAGAGTCGGTGACGGGTGCCGTGAAATGGTCTCTGAGCACCTCGATTCTCACGTCTCTGCGGTCTTTGTCGCTGAGAGCGTCAATGAGCGCCTGTGCGCGGTCGCGGTCGGCCGCCGGTACTTCTGCTAAAAAGTCGTCGATCGGATGATGACGGAATGGCACAGACGTGCGTATGGAGTCTTCCTTGGCTTTGCGGAGCTCGTTTTCTGCAGCTTGTGCGGGGGTGACAGGCGGTGTCGTGCCACCGGTCACCGGCGGTATCATGTCGATGTCGCAGCCTGTGGACGACGGGCTTAACGTCAATGTGACAGACGATCCGGGATGGCCCTTTTGAAACGCGTTGCGCCCCAGAGAGTCGGCGGCCCACACAAGCAGATCGCCGAGTCCGGCAGTGAGACTTGCATGGCCTTGGTCGTTAGTTTTTTTAGTCGCTATCGGGAAGAATTCGCCATAGTTGTACAGTCGGAATGTCACACGTGCGCCACTGGCCGGAGTGCCGTCCGGGTTGAGCACACTGACATGAAGTGTGTCGACAGGAGCGTAGTTTTCTGTCACGTTGATGTCAATATACTGTGGTGCGGTCACCAACACTTCTTCCGGACCGTCGTAATCCGATCCGATCACACGGGTGTTCATGAGCACACCTCTTGCAGCGGCCGAATTAAACCAGCCGAGATTCAGCACCGGCTCGGGTTCGCAGGCTCCGAGGAACCACCATTTGCCGTCGGCCCAGGCTTCTACCCACGCATGATTGTCGTCGGTATGTGCCCAGCGGGGAGTGTAGACCTGACGGGCCGGTATGCCGACGGAGCGCAGTGCCGCCACGGTAAATGTGGATTCTTCTCCGCAGCGTCCGAGATGAGTGTAGACCGTCATAAGCGGCGAGTGTGTGCGTGCGTCCGACGGCTGGTAGGTCGCTTTTTCGTGACACCAGTGGTTCACTTCGAGGATGGCATCGGTCATCGACAGATTTTCTACGCGTGGTTTCAGCTCGTCGTAGAATATGGCACGGCAGGAATCGAGCCATTCGTTGTTTACCCTCATGGGCAGGACAAAATGACGCCATTCGCGGGCTGGAACATATTTGCCCCAGGGCATTTCTTCCTTGGCCCGGAGCGCGCAGTCGATGTTGGCGATCATGAATTCGCGGGAGTTGTCGACGCTATCGGGCAGCGGCAGGTATTTGTAGAGAAAATCAAGACATTGCTCGCGTTCAGAGGATGCGTTGGCTGCCGGCGAAGGAATGAGTGCGGCGGCAGCAAGGATTAAGGTTGTAACGGTTTTCATGGCTGATATTGAGTTTTTTTGAAAACGGTTCCGGCTGTTTGTGTGTCGGAACCGTCGATAAGGATTGGGAGTCGTTTAGAAGAGATAGGCTGCGGTGACGGTCCAGCAGTTGTTGCGTCCTGAGACCCCGGAGCCGTTGACCGGCGATACGTATTTTACGGCTTTGGTCACACCGAGTCCGTAGGATGCGGCTATCTGCAGATGGCTGAAAAATTCCAGACCGACGCCAAAGTCCCAGATCACGTCGAAATTACGGTTTTTGTAGTCATTGATGATCTCTTTGCTGCAATTGAACGCAAAGTCAGGGCCGGTGAAAATGAACGGTGACAGGAATTTGCCGGCTACAGGCAGGCCGATTTTCCATTTCAGGTGCAGAGGTACGTCGATAAAATTGGTGTTGAGAGTGGTCATCTCAGCAGCTTCGTTGAATATTTTGGCAGAACGGCGCACATACATGGCGGAGAGATCCACACCTATATTTATGACGGGCACATTAAGTTCGATCATCACACCTCCGGTGAAACCTGCACGGTTGTCAGACGCAAAAGCATCCTGATTCATGGAGAATTTGTTGATTGCCATGCCGACTTTCGGACCGAATTTGAAGACTGAAGAGGCTGATGCCGGGACAGTGGCCGCAGCGGCGATCATGATTGCCGCAATTGCGCGTGTCAATAATTTTTTCATAAATAAAGAAGTTGAATATTGGTGTATTGAGTATTATTATTTGGCCGGAATTTTCAGTCGCTGTCCTATGGATAGTTTTGACGATGAGTCAAGGCCGTTGAGCTTTTGCAGTTTTGCCACTGTGGTGTTGTGCTGCTTGGCTATTTTCCATAGAGTGTCTCCTTGTTTGACGCGGTGTACTGAGGTTTTTGGCGTTGCAGTTTTAGTCCTCTGCTTGGTGGCCGGTGGAGCAGTGACAGGCGCTTTTTCCATTTCAGGTTGTGAGTTTGCGGAGGAATCGCACTGTTGTCCGTCATTGACCGGAAGTTGCCGGAACAGCAGTGAGTCCGGGTCTTGGTGAGAAGAATCTGCATTAGCCGCCGGAGAGTGAGTCGGAGACACAGACGGCACATTGGGCGACGACGGTGTTTCCACTGGTGACGGCGCGGGTGCGGCTACCTGGACTTTAATGCGCTGGCCACGTCGCAGTTTAGTGGAATTCAGATTGTTCCATCTTTTTATGTCGGCGACTGTAACCCCGTATCTGGACGCTATTTTGCCCATGGTCTCTCCGCGGCGGACTTTGTGCCATTTGGTGGCTGTGCCCGCTGCCGGAGCCGGAATGTTGACTACGGCCCGTCGCGACGGACATGCCGCAGCAAGAGACTTGATGCTGTCCTCGCTCATCAGATACGCATAGATGAGTTTCGACGGAAGCCGGAGTGTGTATGGCTTCACATCGCCGGGTATGATTCCTTTGCGGTATTGTGGATTGAGTAGTCGCAGCTCGTCTTCTGGCAGATTCAGCACTTTGGATATGTGGCTGAACTCTATGCGTGAGTTGACGTGGACCGTGTCGGTGATTATGGGGCGTTTGGCCAGAGTAGGGCTTATGCCGTGGTCGGCATAATAAGTCATCGCATAGTTTGCGGCGATAAAAGCGGGCACGTATCCGCGGGTCTCCTGCGGCAGGTAGTAATAGATGTCCCAGTAGTCCTTGGGGTTGTCGGCCGACGCTCCTGCGCGGAGCAGGGCTTTGTTTACGTTGCCTGGCCCGCAGTTATAGGATGCGATCGCCAGCCCCCAGTCTCCGTATATGCCATGAAGCTGCTTCAGATATTTGGCCGCCATGGCCGATGATACTATCGGGTCGCGGCGTTCGTCGACCAGAGTGTTTATTTCCATGCCGAGACCGCGTGCTGTGGCAAGCATGAACTGCCATAGGCCGGTTGCTCCAGCTCGGCTTACGGCATCGGGATTCAATGCCGATTCTATCACTGGCAGATATTTCAGTTCAAGCGGCAGGCCTTCGCGTTCGAGCGCTTCTTCAAAAATAGGCATGTAGTACAGGCTCATGCCGAGCATGGTCTCTACAAGCGATCGCCGGCGGTCCACATATAGGTCTATGTGAGAGCGTACCACCTGATTGAACGGCATCTCGATGGTGGTGGGCATGGCTGCCAGACGGGCTGTGACCACCTGGTCTGTGGCTGGCACGGGATCAGACACTACGGTGTCCAATGCCGTGTAGTTGCGCAGATACCAGTTTTTACGCATCATGTGCACGTCTGTATGCATGCTTTCAGGAAACACGATAGCTGTGTCGGTGATCTCGTGACGCAGATCCAGTATGCTGGCCGCAGCGTCTGTTCTGACGGGCAACATTGCCGCCAGCAGTGTTATGGATGATAATATAATTGATCTGATATGAAGCATTGTTTTCGGATATGTCTGAAGTTTAGAATGTGAAAGCCCATTGCACACCAACCCCCGGTAAGGCGCCGCGGTTTTCCTGGATTACAGCCGGCGACCAGTCCAGCGATATGTCGGGCGATATGTCGAAATGTGCCAGCGATGCGTCAACATATGCGTCGACCATGGTAAGCAGATAGACTCCGACCATGGATATGATGCAGAGATCACGGTTGCGCCGGAAATAGTTTCTGCGTGAGCGGAACACATTTTCAAGCCATGTTTTGTTAAGGCTCTCTTCTTTGACGTTAGGCGCGAAGAAGTTCATGTAGCTTTTCGTGTTCGGGTCATTGTCCATGAGGTCGCGGTAGGCGTTGGTGTAGTCGGTGAGCATGCCGTTGTTCCACGACGTGGCATAGGCGAGTCCCATGTATGCGCCTACGACTATGGGCAGTTTCCAGTAGCGTCTGTTATACAGTTGTCCGAGTCCCGGGCAGAGGGCGGATAGCCACACGGCCCGTGTGGGATCGGGGTTGAATACTCTCAGCCTGACTCCGTCCGGCAGCCGGAGGGTGTCGGCGCAGAGTTCGCCGATATTTGTGTCTTCGGGTGAAAGGATCACTTCTCCGCGTATGAGATGCGACGGGATTGTGTCTGATGACACTGTCAGAAGCCGGCCGGATGGGGTCAGGGCCACACTGTCGGTCACCGTTTCCGGTCCGATGTTCTGTGCGCACGCCGTGACACCGGCAAAAGTTGCGGCGACAAACGCGATCGTTACAGACAGCAGGCGTAGCGTCAGATTCATTTACTTTTGTTTGCTCAGGCTTTTGTCTTTATTGTGTCGAACAGGGCTATAAGTTTCTCGAGTTCCTCCTCGTTGCGAAACGGGAATGTGATTTTTCCGCGTCCTTCTTTGTCGCAGCTGAATTGGACACGGGTGCGGAATGCGGCCGAAAGATGGTTTTTAAGCGCATCGAACTCAGTGGCTCGATTCTGCTGTGGACGTGTCGGCTTATGATTGGTTTCGTCATCTGCCGCACAGCCTTTTTCTCGATAAATTTTTGCAAGTTCCTCTACTTTTCGTACCGACAGGCCTTGCTCGATGATCTCGCCATAGAGTTTGAGCTGCAGCTGCGGTTGATCCAGAGTGAGCAGGGCGCGGGCATGCCCCATGTCCAGCCGTTTGTCGCGCAGGCCGAGCTGCACTTCAGCAGGAAGTTTCAGCAGCCGGAGGAAATTGGCGATGGTGGCGCGCTTTTTGCCTATGCGTTCGCTCAGGCGCTCCTGAGTCAATGAATACTGTTCGATGAGTTTGCGGAAGGTAAGGGCTATTTCGATTGCATTCAGGTCTTCACGCTGAATGTTCTCGATAAGGGCCATCTCGGTCAGCTCGGCTTCGTTGGCCGTGCGTATATATGCCGGCACGGATACCAGTCCGGCCATCTTGGCTGCACGGAAGCGTCGTTCACCGGCTATGATCTGATAGGATGACGGTCCGGTCTTGCGCAGCGACAGCGGTTGGATTATGCCGAGTTCGCGTATGGATGATGCAAGTTCTTCCAGAGCGTCATTGTCGAAATGCGTGCGCGGCTGGTCGGGATTGGGGGTTATCAGTTCCAGCGGTATGTCGTTAATGGCCGTTGATCCGCTTGCGGGAACGTCGTCCATTGATATTAGCGAATCGAGTCCTCGGCCGAGTGCGTTGCGTTTGATTGCCATTTGGGTAGAGGAGGGATTATTTATGTTTCTTGATGATTTCGCGAGCGAGCTGCTGGTGGCTTGTGGCTCCGCGTGACGCCGGATCGTAAAGTATGGCCGGAAGTCCGTGGCTTGGAGCCTCGCTCAGGCGGATGTTGCGCGGGATCACGGAGTCGAAAACCATGTCGCCGAAATGTCCTTTTAGCTCCTCGTATATCTGGTTGGCCAGACGCAGGCGTGCATCATACATGGTGAGCAGAAATCCTTCTATCTCAAGTGCCGGATTGAGCTTTGACTTGATTATGCGTATGGTGTTGAGCAGTTTGCTGATTCCTTCGAGCGCGAAATATTCCGCCTGCACGGGAATTATGACGGAATCGGCCGCCGTAAGTGCGTTGACGGTAATCAGTCCGAGTGAAGGCGAGCAGTCGATGAGGATGAAATCGTAGTCGGACGACACTGCCGTGAGCGCGCGTTTCATCACGGATTCACGGTCAGGCTTGCCCACTAATTCCAGTTCGGCTCCGGCAAGGTCTATGCGCGATCCGAGAAGGTCGAGTCCCTGGATACATGTGGGCACCTGCGAGCCGGCCACAGGGTATCCGTCAACCAGACATTCATATATGGACGATGTCATGGTCCGCGGATCTATGCCATAGCCGGAAGTGGCGTTGGCTTGCGGGTCGGCATCGACTATGAGCACCTTTTTCCCTTCTGTGGCAAGCGATGCTGCAAGGTTTATAGTGGTTGTGGTCTTGCCTACTCCGCCTTTCTGGTTGGCGATTGCTATGATTTTTCCCATAGGATACAGAGGTCTACTCGGAGTTTAAGTCCACAAATTTACACAGAATTCTTTGAAATAGCTCTATGCTTGCATAAAAAAAGTGTTATCCGTGTACGGTAAGCGTCTCTATGACACTTTGGTGCGAAAGAGACGGGCGAGGACACGCCTGTGATGGCGATGCCCCCGCCTGAATGGTTCGGATCATTATTGTGTTAGGTCAGATGACCAGTTTGGTCGAATGATGCCTGCCGGCGCAGACCACATTGATGATATATGCTCCTTTTTTGCCGGAGAAGGGAATCTCGAAGCATGCTTCTGGGCCTTCGGCTGCGGCATGGATGCGGCCTTCCGGATCGGAAACGAGCAGGCGCTTTGTCGCTCCGTCAGTGCCAGGCAGACATACTGTCAGGCCGTTGCCGTCAAATATGGCGGTCATGTTGTCCAGAGCTTCTGTCAGCGATGTCGGCAGTCCGGTACGGTCTTTCCTGCTGAGACGTACAACCTTGGTCTCGTGAGAGGCTACACTGTTGAATGTGAGACTGTTGGATGCTATTGGCATGTCGGCGTGGTTGACCAGATCGCGAACGTTGTACTCCGTGTCTGGTTCAAGTGCGCTGATTTTGCTGAAATCAACGGTGTAGGGGTGGGCGGACGAACTCATGTTGAGAACAGCCACGGCTATATCGCCATTTTCCAGGTCTTTGAAATACAGTTGCATTTCGTTCGAGTCTTCGCTGACAAACTCTGCCGCCTGTCCCATGCGGTCCTGGTTGATGGCAATGAGTTCGGAATTGGTCATGATGGCCAGATCCTCGGCGCTGATCGGTTCACGCAGGTCAAAGGACAGAGTCAGAGGTGAAGCCCACATGCACCACATCGAGAACTGTGTGCGGTATTCGGTCTTAGTCATGCCGGCAGGACGCAGCACAAGGTCGCTTGAGCTTTTGCCTGTGCCGTTGATGCCTACGCACATCATGTCGGCGTCATTGAAGCGGTTCACTCCGCTGTAAGGCCAAAGATCCTTCATTCCGGCAACGCTCTGCACTATGCCGATGCCGCCGTTGATTCCGGTCCAGCCGTCGCGGGTGTCGTATGTGGCGCGCCAGCATGTGCCGCCGGTTTCTGTGCCCCATTTCCACGGTTCGCGCACGCCCCATTCGCAGATATAGAATAGAATATTGCGCCCTGAAGCTTTGAGCGCATCGCCCATGGCTTTATAGCGGGATTTGCATGACGCCAGGTCGCCGGGGGCAAAGCAATAGTCATATTTAAGGAGGTCTACTCCCCATTCCGCATATTGGTTGGCGTCGATAGTCTCATATCCGTATGACCCGAATTTTCCGGCACAAGTCGATGTTCCGGCGTCAGAGTAGATGCCGAATTTGAGATTCTTGCTATGTACATAGTCTGCGCAGACTTTGATGCCGTTAGGGAACTTGGCGGGATCTGGAAGAGGTTTGTTTGTTCCTGCCTGACGGGCGTTCGCATGCCAGAGGTCATCAATTACCAGATAATTGTAGCCGGCATCCAGTAATCCTTGCGATACAAAAGCATCGGCTACTGTTGCTATCACATTTTCAGATATGTCGCCTTCTACCACATTCCAGCTGAGCCATCCCATAAATGGAACAGGCTGCTGAAGGCTGGAACTTACTGTCAGACTGATGGGCTCGTCGGCGGTTTCGCCATCATATGTGACGTGTGCCATGTAAGAATATTCACCTTCTGAATCAATGATGCCTTCGACCAATGAGCGCTTTTCGTTCCATACAAGCCCAGCAGGCAGGTCGCTGACGGTGATGACCGCATCTGGATTGCTGGAACGGAGTTTGTGCATATAGCGTACGCCCGGCTGGGAGAACATAATGGTGGCGCAATTCAGGTTGCCGACCATCTCGTCTTCAGTCACAATTACGGGACGTGTCGAGTTTTGTTCGACATATTCAAAGTAGGCGTTGGCTATGTCCACGTGGTCGTTGCCGTTCTGTGCTCCTTCGGGAAAGTCGAGAATCAGGTATTTGTAGTCGCTCAGATTGTCGATGTCGATGGTTACGGCTTTGGTGTCAAGGTATTTTATCTCGCCGGATGCGACTTCAGTTGATTCGCCATTCTGTTTGCGCAAGACTACGGAATAGTTGCAAACGCCTTGTGAGGGATCGTTTGATGCTTGGGCTCTTACTTCATCGTCAATGCCTATTACCGCATGGAATTTGGTTACAGCGCCATTAAGCTTCACGTTGACGCGGGCAGATGCGTGTGCGCCCACACCGCTGGTATATGTAATGCCTTTCATGCGCAGAGGATTGTTGTCGATGCTTTTGTTGGCTTTTACCGTGCCCCATCCGTTTGTTATTTTTGTCAGGTCCATGGAGCTAAGAGGTATGATCTCTTCGCCGTTTTCGCCTGATTCAGGGAGGTTTATGATGTTGGGGTTGGATGTGTCGGCATACATGTCGGATTCGTCAATGACCTGAGGTCTGTTGCCAGTGTAATAGAATCTGGCATCGGCCCATACGCAGTGGTCGGCCCAAGGTTGATCGCCGGTGGTGTAGTCAAGCATAAGGTAATCGTAGCCTGTCACATTCATGTCGACTGTCACGATGTCGTTACCCTGTCTGGTAACGGTGCCTGAATATTTCACGTCGCGCGTGTTGCCGTTGTCTTTGATCAGAGTCACGGTGTAGTCCACGATCCCGTGTTCGGCCATGTTGTCCGCATCATCGTCTACTCCGAGTGTCGAATAAAATCTTGTGGAGCCGTTGAGCTTGATCACGGCTTTGGATGGGGCGTGTGTGCCTACGCCGCTTTTGTACCATACGCCTTTGATGACGATAGGGTCATCGCTTTGGGTGTTGGTGGTGAGGTTTGCACGCACTGCGACCTTTCCGTTATCGTCGAAATGTGTGACGGGAGTCAGGTCCAGTTCGCTGAACTGTATGATTCCTGTTCCAGAGGTCGGCTCGACGGTTGATGTGTATGATGCGGCCTGGACATTAAAAATAGATCCGGCACATAGCATCATTGCAGATACAAGCGGGAAGACATTTGGTGATTTCATGGAAATGATATGGTGTTTGTGTGAATGACTGGACAAAAATAGTGTTTTTAACCGGATAATCAAACCAGAATGATATATTGTCTTGTTTTTTTAATATTGGTGTCTATAATCTTGTGCATTTCAGTGATATGCACAAACGGCCGATCTCCTGGGGATATTTTGATATCCCCATTATTCAATATATATGAGGGATTTGAAAGAGCCGGAGTTGGGTTGGGATATTCAGGAATATTATGTCCGCTACTTCATCTCATCGCACTCCAATTGGAAATGACATGTTATATGTATAGACGCTTGTGTGGCGGCAATCTGTCCCACTCTATTGCATGAGTGGGCCTGATGTTCAGCATCTTCAGATGCACTGTCGGGATCAAGATCTGATTCCGGGCCTGAACGTGAAGCCGATTGTGTCCATTGGAATGAGCTGCTCTTAATTCATTGCGAGATACTCCTATGAGGAAGTCTTCGTTAAAAATTTACTTTTTCAGTTGGTTGCAATATTGACGATCACGTGTTTATATATAACAATTCCAGAGAGGATATGTTCATCGTCACTACTCGATACACAATGCAACATCGATAGGCTTTGACGTCGGCACTCTATGGTAATATTATATTGACGGAATTCTCATGAAACATTATGCTTAGGTGTTTTCCTCAACGTCGAGACATAATGAAGGCCCCTAAAAGTCAGATGAAAACTTTTAGGGGATAGTATAAAATGCGGGACCTTGATTTAGAATTTGTATCCTATCGACAGGACAAGCCTGTTTCTGGTGTCGGTGACGGTGGCTCGCGGTGGAGTAGGGGCGTTGGCAGGAATGCCGTAATCGCCGTAGGCCGGAGATGCTGGAAAACCGGTGAATGCCTGCCAGGAGCTTTGGCGTGTCGAATGGACAAAAGCCGCGTCGGCATAAAATCCACCAACTCTGTAGCCTATGCCGCAGGTGATGTTCTGTACGCTTTTCTGAAATTCGATCATGGGCTGTGTGCCGCTGGTGTATATGTAGTTTTCGCCGTTAAGCGATTCGGTGGTGGCCGGCGCGGTGCGGTAGCTGTAGCCGGCACGCACGCTCCAGTGGCGGTTCAGGCGCACTTCGGCTCCCAGACGGAAAGTCGAAGTCCCCTGATAGTATTGTTTGACGTCGTTTTCAAAGTTCTGTTTGTCGGCCTGCGCCGCGTTGATGCTGCTGAACGAGCCGTCGTCGGGATAGCTCATGCTCATGCTCTTGTATGCGTTGTATTCATAGTCGGCCGACAGAATGAATCGTCCGCCCACTACGCCTGCCACGGATGCCATGAAGCGCCATGGTGTGCGCATGCTGGTGTTCCACGATGCCTGTTGCGATGTGGCGAAGGGATTGTTGTTCTCGTTGCCTTCAAGCCAGTAGTCGGGGCCGTCAAACCGGTAGTCGACCCAGGCGTTTGTGGTGTTGGTGAGGTGATACCATGTGGGGGTATGTATGGCCAGTCCGAAGCGCAGTTGCTGGATTGGCTTGAATATCAGACCGAATTTCATATTGAATCCGGTGCCTGACACATTCTGATAATTTTGCAGTCCCCATCCGGCATGGCCGGTCTCAGTGCCGGTGTTCTTGCGCTCGTCGACCGTGTTGCAGTCTATGGCGCTGTAGCCGGCTATACGTGCGTTGTCGATCTCTTCGTCATAATATGTCTCTGACGTGAAGTTTGTGTCTATGATGCCGAATCCCAGTCCCCAGTAAACTGTGTTTGCGAAGTTGCCGCCGAAATTTATGGAGTATTCATCGGTGTATCCTCTCTGTCTCACCTGTGTTGAGGCATCGCCCGACGATCCCGGCTGGAACAGGCCTTCGTAAGGTCCGTCAGGGCTCTGACTGTTGAATAGAAATGTGTTGTAGCCCAGAAGGTTCAGCCATGGAAGGTCGGATTCGACAAATGGATCGTAGGCTCCGTCCGGATCGCCTTCAAGTCCGCCCCACATCTCTCCGGGGCTGTAGCCCTGTGACGTTGCTGCCATATAGTTGGTCATGGAGGTGTTGATCCGGGGTATGTATCCGCGGTAATGGCGTTCGAATGACATAGCCCTGTTGTAGCTTGCTCCCCAAGAGAAAAACGGCATGATAGAAGAGCCGGTGTGGGCCGAGCCGACATAGCCGAAATTGCTGCATGATGTCCGTGTCTGCTTGGAGGTAAACGGAGATCCTGCGTCGAAAGTCGTGCGCTGCATGTCTATGTCGAGCGATGCTCCGACTTCGCTGCCGGTGTACACGCCCAGTCCGGCCGGGTTCTGGGTGAGTGTTGACAAATCTCCTCCAAGCGCGCCGAATGCGCCTGCCATTGACACGAATCTCGCCGTGCCGCGCGGTTCATTGTTCTGCGACAGCTGAAACGCGTTGAGCGCGCTTTGTCCGAAAAGCATTGCCGGCATGGATGCCAGCAATGCGGATGTGATTATTGTCTTTTTTGTCATGGTGGTTTTGTAGCTGAGTGAGGTGTTAGTGCGTTGTTAGCGCCTGCCGCCGCGAGAACCTCCTCCACCGCCAGTGGATCGGGTGCCGCCGCTGTTGCCGCGTGAAGGCGAGAAGCTTGAGCCGCCGGAGTTGCGTGTGGGTGAATATCCGGATCTGGATCCGCCTGAGCTGCCGCGTGAGGGTGTATAGCCTGAGCGGTTTGTGTCGGAATTGCCGCGCGATGGGGTGGTGTAGCCGGATCTGTAGTTGCCGGAGCCTGACGACCGCTGGTTGCCGATGCGTGTGGCGTTGGAGGGATTATAGGCTCCTCCTGACCCGCGCTGTGTGGATCCGACGCGTACTCCGGAGCTGTTGCCGTTCGAAGGCCGTGAGCCGGAACCTGTCAGAGACTGATTGCCGCGGTTGGGAGAGGATGGCCTGAATGCTGACGATTGTCCGCGGCCTGATGATGATCCGCGCAATCCGCCGGTTCCGCCGGGGCGTATGCTTGAATTGGGATTACGGTTGCCCGGACGCCATGCGCCGGGTGATGTGGGTCTGTTGCCGCTCCACGACGGCCCGTGTCCGGGGTGAGGGGGCAGAGGTGCCCATCCCCACGACGGTCCCCATCCCCAGTCCCATCCCCAATGGTGGTTCCAGCCCCAGTTCAGAGACCAGTAAGGACCGTATCCCCAGGCGTAATTATAGTGCCACCAAGGATTGTAGTATCCGGGTGTTGTTGCCCATGCCCATGCCGATGAATAGTAGTATGGGCTCCAGAAATTGTTCCAGGGGTCACTGTTGTCCACATAGATATTGATGGTTGCGGGAGACTTGTGGGTCGCGTCGGCCAATTCGTCGTTGGAATAATTGTATAGATACGCGACCTCCGGATCATCGGCATCCGAGACTACGTCCGGATTATAGAAGCGTTCTATTCTGCGGGTGTATTCGAAATTGTCGCCGAGAGAGTCTACTGAGGATGTCCCGGCCACAGGCTTGTATGATCCGCGACGGTTGTATTCATCCACATTTCGGGTGGATGATGAAGGCGTGGCTTCGGTCTGTGTAGCCTTGCCGGTTTTTTTCTTGGCCTTTGGACTTTCACCGTATATGTCGTCGTAGTAGAAATCCTGGGCATTGACCGCGACGGTTCCTGCCGTCAGTAATGCGGCGGCCAGCATCATCAGCTTTTGATAAGTTCTCATGTCAGTAACCCTTTATTTGAAGTTTGTTGATTATCGGATCAATAGAAGTTGAAATTGTCTCTTTCTTTTGCTTAGACACTGGAATGTGTCGAGAGGTTTAATCATGCGGTAGACTGTCAGAAACAAAGGTAAGTCTTTTTGTCCTAATAACAACAAAACTGCTGGCGATTTTCAAGTTAAATAATGTGTATTGCTATTTACAACGCCGCAGCGGTCTGTCTGGACCACTGCGCGTTGTTTGTATTCATGATGTATGTTGTGTGGCTGTCACTCCTCCGTTGTGGCGGGTTTCATATCGTAGGAGAGCATGGCGATCGAGAAGCCCCAGTAGATGAAGGCGAGCGATGTCAGGAACGATACGTTGACCATGTTGGCCAGATAGCCTTCTTCAAGAAACAGGAAACCGATGAGCAGCAACAGCACGCCATTGACAATGTTGAGCCACCAGTAGCGGCGGCGACGCTGATAAACGGCGCTGACGAGAGCGCTCACGCCCCAGAACAGGAAGATGAAAGCGATAAAATAGGGGAATACGGCTTCTGCAAGCACTACGCTGCGCACAAGCATGAATCCGATGAACATGTCGATGACGCCTCCGGCAAGCCACCATCCCCATCCGCGGGGACGCCTGGCTCCGGCCGACACGCACACCTGCACGACGCCGGCCATTATCAGCATCCAGCCGAACAATGTCGACGCCACGGCATATCCCTGAACGGGAAAGAACCAGTACACGAATCCGGCAATCACCATGAGAATGCCTACAAGCAGCACGACCCACCATGCTTTGCTTTGACCCCAGTAGTTTTGAATTTGTTTCATAGAGCTAAAGTATTAGTTAATAACGTAAGTTTTATGTGTGTTACTTTAATAACAATCTCATCCTTAAATTGGTTTTGCGAATTAAAAAAGGTAAAATATGGCGGCTGTGTCGGAAAAAATCGCTATCTTTGCACAATACAATTTATATAATACCCTCCTTATACCTAAATAATGAGCTCACAGAAGGTTCTCTTCATCTCCCAGGAAATTACTCCCTATTTGCCGCAGACTCCTATGTCGGAAATAAATCGGCTCTTGCCACAGAAGGTGCAGGAAAAGGGGTTTGAGGTGAGGATGTTCATGCCAAAGTACGGTTGTATAAACGAACGTCGTAATCAGTTGCACGAAGTTATCCGGCTGTCGGGCATGAATCTGATCATTGATGATACGGACCACCCGTTGATAATCAAGGTCGCCACTCTGCAGTCATCACGAATGCAGGTCTATTTTATTGACAATGACGATTATTTCCAGCGCCATCCAGCCAGTGAACTGGAAATCGTCAGTCATCCGGAGGATAATGACGAGCGCAGCATATTTTTTGTGCGCGGTGTGGCCGAGACTGTCAAGAAGCTTCGCTGGGATCCGGTTGTGATCCACTGCTCCGGCTGGGTCACGGCTCTGACGCCGCTGTATCTGAAGCATATATACAATGAAGACCCTTCGTTCCGCGGGGCAAAAGTGATATATTCTCTTTTTGATGACGCATTTGACGGCACGTTTGATCCGCAGATGCTGAAAAAACTGAAGGATGACGGCCTGCCTGACAAATATCTCACGGCAATTAAAAACGGTGACATTGACCACTGCGCTATAAACCGTCTGGCAATTGACCATGCCGATGCCATTGTGCAGGCTCGTGAAAATGTCTCGCCCGAGCTGATTGAATATGCCATAAAGAGCGGCAAGCCTTTCCTGCCTTATCCCGGTGAAGGGGTGGAATCCATGGCCGCATATACGGATTTCTACGATACTATCCTTTCAGGAGCAAAATGAAGCGCATTATTCCGATGATCATGTCGGTGGCATTGTCTGCCGGATTCATGTTTCAATCGTGTCAGGATACGCCCGACACTGTCGGCGGTGCTCTGGTGCCCGACCGGATTGCGGTGGTCGTTGACTCGAGTTTCACTCTGGACGGACGCTCTGTGGTCAACACTAAGGTGCAGTCACGCACTACCACGCAGCTGCTCGGAGCCATCAAGGCCAAGAATTACGGTGTCTTGTCGAGTGACTATGTCACGCAGATGTTTCCGTCAAACGCAATAGACACCGTCGGCATAGATGTGAATCATCTCGATCAGTATATCGACTCGGTGAAACTGTTGCTCATCTTTGACAAGGGCGGTTTTATCGGAGACTCCATAGCGCCGTTAGGCATACAGGTGTATGAGTTGGACAAGTCTCTGCCATATCCTATTTATTCCAATGAATCGCCTGAGGGATATTACGATCCGTCGCGCATGCTTGGAAATGCTGCTTATACGGCGTCCGGAATCGGAATAAATGATACGATCGCGGGCTATGGCTACAGATATATCTACGTGCCACTGCCGCGTGAGATGGGTTATGACGTGTTTCGTAAATTCAAGCAGGATCCCCCGTTGTTCAGCGATCCGCAGCGTTTCGCATCAGAGTTTTTCAAGGGATTTTATGTGAAATCGTCGTTTGGATCAGGTCGTGTAACCCGTATTACGGACACTCGTTGGGTAATGTACTATCATCGCACCGAACGCATAGCTAACTCTCAGGGCGTGGAAGTCGATTCTGTCAGAAATTATGCTTCGGTGTATATGGCGTCGGCGCCTGAAGTGGTGGCCAACAGTCATATACAGCTGTCGCTTGACGCTTCTGTGGAGCAGATGGTAGCCGACGGCCACAAACTTATCGTGAGTCCTGCCGGACGTGATGTGGAGATTGATTTTCCTGCCGGAGAGATTTTGAGCGCGTATCATGATGAAGCGGGCGACCGTTCGGTTATCAACAGCCTTATCATGTCAATCCCGGGCCGTGAGGTCGATAACGATAAGGGTATCGGCATGCCTAAAAATCTTCTGATGGTGCTCAGTAGCAAGAAAGACGACTTTTTTGCACAGAATAAACTGCCTGACGATGTCACGTCGTTCTATGGAGTGTATAACACTACTGACAGTGTATATGAGTTTTCCAATATGAGGTCATATCTTGTGGACCTGCTGCAGAAGGAGGAGTTGAAACCGGAGGACTATGTGTTCACGCTCACGCCTATATCGCTTGAGACCGAATCATCCTCTAACTACACTTCCGGCTCGTCCACGCAAATCAACGCGATCACGCCTATGGTGTCATTGCCTTCCATGGTGGATATGAAACTTGGTGATGCGAAAATAAAACTTACATTCAGTAGGCAGAATGTAAAATAAATTTAGTAACTTTGCACTCGCAAATCACAAAGAGGCCACAATAGCTCAGTCGGTAGAGCATTTCATTCGTAACGAAAAGGTCCGGGGTTCGAGCCCCCGTTGTGGCTCACAGACAACAGAAACGGCAACCGTACATTATGTAATAGCGGTTGCCGTTTCTGTTTACTTTTTGTTGTCTGTCGGAGCGTTGTTATCGTAAAGATTGAGCGTTTGCCTAAGCGAATTGATCATCATTGCGCGGAGCTCCGGTGGAGTCAGAACGGTGATTCGTGGTCCTAATGACAACAGTTCCTGCATGAAATCCTCCGTGATCCGGATTTTATAATGGAAAATGGAGAAATTGTCATGAAGCATTTCCTGCTGGCTCGGATGCAGCGGTAGCGCACGAAGATATTTGGCCTGTCTGGCGTCGGATTTGATCGTCACATGCCGCGGTTCACTGTTGTCGACCACAATGCCGAAACTGTGACTGAAATATTCTTCCGGGTCGAAATCGGCAGGGAAGTCAAACCGCTGTGGCAGTATTTCCACTGAACTGATCCGGTCGAGCGCGTACGTCTTTATCTTCTTTTCCGTTACATTGCGTCCTGTCACATACCATCTTTGGCGGAATATTTTCAGCAGATATGGTTCGAGTAGCACTCCTGGGGTGGGGTTTGTGCGTGAATATGGGTGGTAGGAGAATTTCAGGACGTGAGGGTTTTTGATCGCGTCTATGATTGTGGCCAGATGCTCTCTGGCCGACGGAACCTCCTCGAGAAATATGCGCGACGACACCTCACGCGAGTCGCTGAGCACTCCGCTCATGGCTGCAGAGTTCAACAGCCAGTTGGTCATGCTTTCGGAGTGTGAGTCGTCGCTTTCTATGTAATATTCTTTTGTGGTTGAATCGAATTTCACTTCCACGCAGAATAGCTCCTCGATCGCTAACCGGTAGTTGTAGAATGTGCGTCGGGCCAATGGACGCCCGTCGCTCACGGGACTTGACTGCCAGCGCTCGCTGAGGTCGCGGCGGGATATACGGTGGCAGCGCTTGATGGTGTCAAGCAGCCAGATATATCGGTTGAGCAGAATGTTGCTTGCCATCAATCCTGACGCATGATGTGTGCGCCGAGTCCTTTAAGCCGGTTTTCGATCTCTTCATAGCCGCGGTCGATCTGCTGGATGTTGTCGATCACGCTTGTGCCTTTGGCGCTCAGGGCGGCTATGAGCAGGGCTATGCCCGCACGGATGTCGGGCGAAGTCATGTTGTTGGGCTTCAGCAAGAACTTATGGTCGTGGCCTATTACAACAGCCCGGTGCGGATCGCACAAAATGATCTGCGCGCCCATTTCAATGAGATTGTCGACGAAATACAGACGGCTCTCAAACATTTTCTGATGCACCAGTACGCTGCCGCGGCACTGGGTGGCCACAACGAGCATTACGCTCAGTAGGTCCGGGGTAAGTCCGGGCCATGGAGCGTCGGCTATGGTCATGATAGAGCCGTCGAGGGCCGATTCTATCTCGTATGTGTCCTGTGCGGGCACATATATGTCGTCTCCCTGCTGTTCGATGGTCACGCCGAGTCGGCGGAAGCTCTCGGGGATGATGCCGAGATTGTCGTAGCTTACGTTCTTGATGGTTATGGAGCTGCGTGTCATGGCAGCCATGGCGATAAAGCTGCCCACCTCGATCATGTCGGGAAGTATCCGGTGGGTGGTGCCGCCGATATGCTTCACGCCCGTGATGCGGAGCAGGTTGGAGCCGAGACCTTCCACGCCCACACCCATGGCCCGGAGCATCCGGCACAATTGCTGGACGTATGGCTCGCAGGCTGCATTGTAAATGGTGGTGACGCCCGGGGTATAGGCGGCTGCCATAATGATGTTGCCAGTGCCGGTCACCGATGCTTCATCGAGGAGCATGGAGCTTGCCGTGAGTCCTCCTTCAGGAGCGGTCAGCATGAATGCTTCGGATTTTTCGCAATATGAGAGCTTGGCACCCAGTTTCATCATTCCGTATATGTGGGTGTCGACTTTGCGGCGGCCGATTTTGTCTCCTCCTGGTTTTGGGAAATAGGCACGCCCCTCTCGGGCCAGCAGGGGGCCCACAAGCAGCACCGAACCTCTCAGACGTGAGCACCGTTCGATGTAGTCGCGTGAATTGATATAGTCGCGGTCGAGTTCGTCGGCCCGGAAGCTGTAGCAACCATGGCCGCAGTGTGTCACTTTTACTCCCATGCGGAGTATCAGATCTATGAGGTTGTGCACGTCAAGTATCTCCGGCACATTTTCTATTGTGACCTCTTCTGTGGTGAGCAGGCTGGCGCAGATGACCTGCAATGCTTCGTTTTTGGCCCCCATCGGGGTGATGGAGCCGGATAGCGTATGGCCGCCTTCTATGATGAATTTGCTCATGGAGTCAGATGATGGGATTTTTTGTTGTTGAGGGGATTAATAAATGTGTTCCACTTCCGGTATAAGGGTTATGCCGAATCGTTTGTTCACTTCTGTGCAAACCATTTTCTCCAGATTCACCACATCGTTGGCGGAAGCATCCCCGGATATGTTGACAAGCACTAACGGCTGACTGTGCCACACGGCAGCACCTCCTGTTGTGGCACCTTTGAGACCGCAACGGTCTATCAGCCATGCTGCCGGCACTTTCACGCGTCCGTCAGGCATGATGTAATGTGGAGCTGAGGGATTTGCGGAAATAAAGGCTCTGAAGTCTTCGGGGCTTAGCTCCGGGTTGCGGAAAAACGATCCGGCGCTTCCGATTGACGACGGTGCTGGCAGTTTGGAGTCGCGCATGGCTATTACTGCTTTGCGTACAGATAGTGGCGATAGGTCCTCGTCCGGCATAATCCTGTCGCGTAGAGAGCCATGGTCAAGAATCGGAGATCTCTGGGCCTGCATATTGAATGACACGTCTGTGATCACGAATTTTCCGGCCATGTCTGGGTCTTTAAGACGTGAATGGCGGTAGCTGAAACGCATATCGTCGTTAGACATTTCATGTACCGAACCGTCGGTAAGGGAAAATAGAGTCACTTTGTCCACAAGGTCGCACATCTCCACTCCGTATGCCCCGGCATTTTGCACCGTGGCTCCGCCGACGGTGCCGGGTATGCCTGAGAGATTTTCGAATCCCCATATGCCTTTGGTACACATTTCTTCACACAGACTGTCAAGAGTGCGTGCGGCTCCGGTTTCGCCGCGGCGGAAAAGGATTGAGCCTTTGAATGTGTCGACAAACAGAAGATTGCTGCCGCCGCCTATGGCTTTCAGGGGATGCGGCAGCGAGTCATCGGCTATTGCATCACGCAGATCGTCGACGGAATCCCATTCGACGAAAGCGGCGCACCGAGCAGGCACGCCGAATGTAGTAAACCTTGTCAGGTCAAAGTCTCGGTGAACGCGTATCATCTGGTAGCTCCGAGGGGAATCGAACCCCTATCTAAAGTTTAGGAAACTTCTATTCTATCCGTTGAACTACAGAGCCGGTCTGTATGCGGGCCGCGCTTTTGGTGATTCCGTTGGGATTCGAACCCAAGACCCACAGCTTAGAAGGCTGTTGCTCTATCCAGCTGAGCTACGGAACCGTCGGTTTTGCAGATTTACGGATGCAAAGTTAAGAAAAGTTTTTGTAACTTTGTACTTCAAATCTTGTAAACCTCACTTTTTTTGTCATGGAACTTACCCAACTGACTGCAATTTCGCCTGTTGACGGGCGCTATCGCTCCAAATGCGAGCGTTTGGACGAATTTTTTTCGGAGTACGCGCTTATTCGCTACCGCGTGCGAGTGGAAGTGGAATATTTTATAGCGTTGTGCGAACTCCAGTTGCCGCAGTTGGCCGATGTGCCTCAGTCGGCGTTTCCGTTGTTGCGCGCTGTGTATGAAAATTTCACAGTGGCCGATGCCGCCCGCATCAAGGAGATCGAAAACACCACAAACCACGATGTCAAGGCTGTGGAATACTTCCTGAAGGAGAAGTTTGCCATGCTTGATCTGGAGCCGTGGAAAGAATTCATCCATTTCGGCCTGACCAGTCAGGATATCAACAACACGGCAGTGCCGATGAGTGTGTGTGATGCCATCGTGGAGGTTTATGCGCCTGCCATTGACGCTCTTGTGGAGCAGCTGGAGAACCTTGCCGCCGAGTGGCGCGACATACCTATGCTTGCCCACACCCACGGTCAGCCGGCCAGCCCCACGCGTCTCGGCAAGGAGATAATGGTTTATGTGAGCCGCCTGCAGACTCAGCTCGCCATTCTGAAGCAGACTCCTATAAGCGGTAAGTTCGGTGGAGCGACCGGCAATTTCAACGCTCACACGGTGGCGTATCCGCAGATCGACTGGAATGCTTTTGCCCGTAATTTCATGATTCAGAAACTTGGTCTGGTACGCGAATATCCTACAACGCAGATTTCACATTATGATAATCTTGCCGCTTTGTGCGATGCCTTACGCCGTGTCAACACCATTATTCTTGACTTGGACCGCGACATGTGGATGTATATATCCATGAACTATTTCAAACAGCGGATCAAGGCTGGAGAAGTGGGGTCGTCGGCCATGCCGCATAAAGTCAATCCAATAGATTTTGAAAATTCCGAAGGCAACATCGGACTGGCCAATGCCGTGCTCTCGCATCTGGCCCAGAAGCTGCCCGTCAGCCGCTTGCAGCGTGATCTTACGGACTCGACAGTGTTGCGCAATCTGGGCGTGCCGTTGGCGCATACATTGATCGCGATAGCTTCTACTGCTAAGGGCCTTGGCAAGCTTCTGCTAAATGAGCAGGTCCTGAGCCGTGATCTGGCCGACAATTATGCCGTGGTGGCAGAAGGCATACAGACAATTCTGCGCCGTGAGGGCTATCCTAATCCTTATGAGACCCTTAAGGCCCTGACACGCGTCAATACCACTGTTACGGCCGAATCCATCGCGGAATTTATCGACACCCTTGAGGTAAGCGATGACGTGAAAGCCGAGCTAAGGGCCATAACGCCTATGAACTATACGGGCACTTTGTAAGTTAAAAATTAAGAGTGAAAAGTAAAATTTTAGAATAAACGTCTCTGTATCGTATCGGGGAACGGCTCTTGATTTTTGGCAATTAACTCTTAATTCTTGATTTTTTGATATGAAAATAACGAAAGAAGAAGCTCTGGACTATCACCGCTGTCCGCGTCCGGGCAAAACGGAGGTAGTGCCTACCAAACCTTATTCCTCACAGACAGATCTTGCCCTGGCATACTCTCCGGGAGTTGCTTATCCGTGTAAAGAGATAGAGGCGCATCCGTCAGATGTGTATGAATATACCAACAAAGGCAATCTCGTTGCCGTGATTTCAAACGGTACGGCGGTGCTCGGTCTCGGCGACATAGGAGCCGAAGCCGGAAAGCCCGTGATGGAAGGAAAGGCGTTGCTGTTTAAAATTTTTGCAGGACTGGATTGCTTTGACATAGAGGTGGATCAGAAAGATCCGGAAAAGTTTATAGAGGTTGTAAAGGCCATCGCGCCTACGTTTGGCGGCATCAATCTTGAGGATATCAAGGCTCCTGAGTGTTTCGAGATCGAAACAAGGCTTAAGGCCGAATGCAATATCCCCGTGATGCACGATGACCAGCACGGCACTGCCATAATATCCGGTGCGGGACTTCTTAATGCCCTTGAACTTCAGGGAAAACGTATCGAAGATATAAAACTGGTGGTCAACGGAGCGGGAGCGGCTGCCGTCAGCTGCACCCGGCTGTATATAGCATTGGGTGTCCGACCGGAAAATGTGGTGATGTGTGACTCCAAAGGTGTTATCAAGACATCCCGCCCCGGGCTTTCTTCTCAGAAACTTGAGTTCGCCACCTCGCGCGACATCAATACTCTGGCTGACGCCATGGTCGGTGCTGACGTATTTCTTGGTTTGAGCGTGAAGGATGTGGTAACTCAGGAAATGGTTATGTCCATGGCTCCTAATCCGATTGTGTTTGCACTGGCAAATCCTGATCCGGAGATTGCTTACGATGTAGCTGTCGCTTCACGATCAGACCTGATCTTTGCCACGGGACGAAGCGATTATCCCAACCAGATCAACAATGTGCTCGGATTTCCTTATATATTCCGCGGCGCGCTCGACTGCGGCGCTACTGAAATCAACGAGCCAATGAAACTTGCGGCCGTACGTGCTATTGCCGCTCTGACCAAGGAACCGGTGCCGTCGGTGGTTAATGCCGCTTACAATATGGCCAATATAACGTTCGGTAAAGATTATATCCTGCCCAAACCGCTGGACCCGAGATTGCTCACCACCGTCGCTCCGGCTGTGGCCCGTGCGGCCGCCGAGAGCGGAGTGGCCCGCCGTCCGGTGACCGACTGGGATGCCTATGCCGACAAATTGCGCCGTCTCATGGGTTTTGACAATAAAATGGTGCGCCGCATTTTTGAGGAAGCACAGAAGTCAAACCATAAGCGGGTAGTGTTTGGAGAGGGCAATACCGACAACATGCTCCGTGCGGCCTGCAATGCCGAGCATGAGGGAATATGCCGTCCTATTCTCCTTGGCAATGAGGAGATGATACAGAAACGGGCAGACCGTCTTGGTCTTGACATTTCTGGAATCGAGATTGTCAATCTCCGTCACGACCGCGAGAGTGCCCGTCGGGAGCGCTATGCCGATATGTTGGCATCAAAAAGGTGCAGGGTCGGCATTACCAAGGCGGTGGCGCTTGAAAAGATGTTCGACCGCAATTACTTCGGCATGATGATGGTGGAAAGCGGTGATGCCGATGCCTTTATTTCAGGCACGTACTCGTCCGGCATACCGAACCGTGAGATAGCCAAAGAGGTGATCGGCATACGCGAGCCATACAGCACGTTTGCCACCATGCACATATTGAACACCAAACGCGGCACATATTTCCTTGCCGACACAGCTATAAACTCGCAGATGACAGATGAGCGTCTATACGACATAGCACGTCTGACCCGACATTCTGTGGAATATTTCGCACATGATCCTGTCATGGCTATGATCAGCTTCAGCAATTTCGGTTCAAGTCATGAACCGGAAGGAAAGATGATAAGCCGGGTAGTAGAGCGTCTTCATAATGATTTCCCGGATATGACCGTCGATGGCGAGATGCAGATTCAGTACGCTCTGAACCGTGAACTTCGCGATTCGTCGTATCCCTTCTCTCGACTTGCAGGACGCGAGGTGAATACTCTGGTATTCCCGGATCTTACGGCTGCCAATTCGGCCTATCGTCTGCTGTTGGAAATGGGTGTGGCCGATGCCATAGGCCCGGTGCAGATCGGCCTGAACAAGCCTGTGCATTTTGTTAACGTGGACACTCCTGTGCGCCATATCGTTAATCTTACAGCAATTGCGGTGATCGACGCGCAGTGCAATAACTGATTTCTTTACTACCAGAACCGGTTGTTTTCCGGTGAATATTCGAAGCCGGCCGAAGCCAAACGTGCTTTCAGGCCGGCTTCTTCTATGTCCATGTCGTCACACAGTTGGGAGAGGGAGGAATAATTGTCGCGCAGTTTCATGTTTATGACGCTTAAAAGCATCATCGGGTCCTGTGGTAGTTCCATGTATGTCATATTGTCGTTTAATGAAGAGAGTGCCACACCCCATGCGGGGGCAGCACTCTCTGATATATAGATTGTTTTATAATTAGATCCAGCGTACCCAGGCGAAGTCCTGACGGTGGGGCAGGGCTGCGTTTTTGGGATATATGCGGTAAGCGAAGCGGAACACTCCGGGGTTCTGCATCTGATGGTTCAACTCATAGGTGAGAACGGAGCCTTCTTCTTTTATGATCTTCATGTCTGATGCGCTCCAGAACTGTTCTCCGCCGCCTTCAGCCTTGAATACCACGCATTCCACGCCGATATTGCTGCCGAGTCCGTTGGTGTCCAGTGTTACCAATGCGTGGTGCACGCTGCCGGTAGAAGTGATGGTCGAGGAGCCTTCCGAATCTTCGATGTTCAGCACTTTGATGCCGTCCCATGCCTGAGCCACTTTTGCCTTCCAGTCGGCTATCTCATGAGCCAGCGCGAAGTTGTCGGCAGCAAGGGCTGTTGAGCGTTTGCCTTCTTTGGTATAGAAGCGGTCGATATAGTCGTCGATCATGCGGGTCATGGTGAAGTGGGGCGCTATATGGCCGATGGAATTCTTCACATACTGCACCCACTTCGGAGAGTAGCCCTTGGAATTCTTGGCGAAATACAAGGGGATGATCTCGTTTTCAAGCATCGAGTAGATTGTGGCGGCATCAAGTTTGTCCTGCTGTGACTGATCGGCAAAGGTGCGTTTTTCTGTGAGTGCCCAGCCGGCATTTTCGTCAAACTTATATCCTTCATACCACCATCCGTCAAGCACGGAGAAATTAAGCACACCGTTCATTTCTGCCTTTTCGCCAGATGTGCCGGAGGCTTCAAGAGGACGGGTGGGGGTGTTCAGCCAGATGTCCACGCCGGTAACCAGACGCTTGGCCACGATCATGTTGTAATCTTCGAGGAATATGATCTTGCCGAGGAACTGTGGCATGCGGCTGATTTCCATGATGCGTTTGATCAGGCCCTGTCCGGCGCCGTCGGCGGGATGAGCTTTGCCGGAGAATACGAACTGTACGGGGAACTGCTCGTTGTTGACGATCTTGGCCAGACGGTCCAGATCGGTGAAGAGCAGGTGGGCGCGCTTATAGGTGGCGAAGCGGCGGGCAAAGCCTATGATCAGCGCATTGGGATTGATGCGGTCGAGAATGCCGAGCACGGCGGAGGGATCGCCCTGATTTGCGAGCCATTTGGCCTTGAATTCGCGTTTTACGAAGTTGACAAACTTGTTTTTCATTTTCACTCGCATATTCCATATCTCTTCGTCGTCGACGGAGAAGATGCCTTTCCACGCTTCCGGGTCGGACTGGTTGGCGAATACCTGCTGGCCGAGCTTCTCGGTGTAGAATGCTTTCCATTCCGATGCTGCCCATGTAGGCATGTGCACGCCGTTTGTCACGTAGCCCACGTGGCTCTCACGCCAGTCGTAGCCCTTCCATACTCCCTGGAACATGCGTTTCGTCACTTCGCCGTGGAGCCAGCTCACGCCGTTGGCTTCCTGACAGGTGTTCAGCGCGAACACGCTCATGGAGAAACGTTCGGGAGAGTCGGGGTTCTCGCGGCCCATGTTCATGAGGTCCTGCCAGCTGATGCCGAGTTTTGCAGGGTATTCGCCCATGTATTTGCCGAAGAGACCTTCGTCGAAATAGTCGTGCCCGGCGGGTACGGGGGTGTGGACGGTGTAGAGCGATGACGCGCGGACCAGTTCCAGTGCCACGTTGAAATCTATATGTTCTTCCTGCACGTAGTCTACCAGACGCTGCAGGTTGAGCAGCGCGGCGTGGCCTTCATTGCAGTGATAAAGCTGGCTTTTGATTCCCAGTTTCTTGAGCATGAGCACACCGCCTATGCCGAGCAGATATTCCTGCTTGATGCGGTTTTCCCAGTCGCCGCCGTAGAGCTGGAGGGTGATGGAGCGGTCGAATTCAGAGTTCATGTCGAAGTCTGTGTCCATCAGGTATAAGTTCATGCGGCCCACATTCACGCGCCAGATATGGCTGTAGATCACGCGCCCGGGATAGGGCACCTCAAGGATCATGGGGGCGCCGTTTTCGTCGGTCACCTTCTCGATTGGGAGCTGGTTGAAATTCTGCGGCTCATAGTTTGCGATCTGCTGTCCGTCCACGCTAAGGCTCTGTGTGAAATATCCGTAGCGATAGAGGAAGCCTACGGCTGTCATGGGCACCCGGCTGTCCGATGCTTCTTTGATATAGTCGCCGGCAAGTACGCCAAGACCGCCGGAATATATTTTCAAAGCGTTGCACAGACCGTATTCCATGGAGAAGTATGCCACGGAGGGAATGTCTGAGCGCATGGGAGTGTCCATATATTCTCGGAAGCTGGCGTATGCGCTGTCGAGACGTTTCATCAGGTCTTCGTCAGCTATGATCTGAGCCAGGCGGTCGGAGCCGAGACGCTGGAGCAGCATGACGGGGTTTTCGCCGGTAATGCGCCACATGTCGGGATCAAGATCATGGAACAGGGACTTTGCCTCGCTGTTCCATACCCACCAGAGGTTGCGGGCCAGGGTTTCCAAGGGCTTAAGTCTTTCCGGAAGATGAGTGTTGACGGTAATGTCGCGCCAGGTGGGGACATTGGTGTTGCTTACTTGCAGTTTCATAAAATGTAGAAGATTATGACTTTATGTTATTGTTTCCTTGTTTTGTCGTTTCGTTCTGCCGCATGGTTGAGAGCTTGCGTGAACGCGGAGAGATAATACGATATGAAGTGTTTCCATGCCGCCATATCTGCTGTGGCCGATGCAGCGTCGCGTATGGCTGATTCGGATTTGCTCCCGAATGAGCGGATCATGGCCAGAAGATCGGTGGCAATGTCTGAGCATACATCGGCATAGTTGCCGTCGTTTCGTTCGATCACATGCACGCCGCTATGGGCGAAAGTGTCTTCCGGGAATGTCTCTGCTACCCACTGTCCGAAGCCGCTGAGAGTGGTGGTGACTGTCGGCACTCCGAATGCCACTGATTCAAGCGGTGTGTAGCCCCAGGGTTCGTAATATGACGGGAACACTGTGGCATTAAGTCCAGGCAGCAACTGATAGTATGTCAGTCCGTCGAAAAGTCCGTCCGAACCGTCGAGATAGCAGGGCACGTATATCACGTCCACGTTATCGGTGTTTTCGTTGCGGAAGCCGAGACGGTGTATGGAATTTATAACGGGATCCGACTCAGGATTGTTGAGAATATGCGTTATCACCGGATTTGACAGACGTCCCTGCTTGCGCTTGTAAGGAAGGGCCACTTTCAGATCTTCGCGGGCTTCGCGTGACCATGCCGGCACCATGATGAAGCATATCGCGCGGCGGCGTGTACCCTTCAAGGAGTCCGAGAGCATGCGCAGGGAGTCGAGATACACGTCAATGCCTTTGTTGCGGTATTCGCAACGGCCCGATGTGGCTATCAGGAACGAATCGTCCGGAACTTTGGAGCCGATGAGCGACGAAGCCACGTTAAGCATGGCCTTGCGTGCTGCGGCTCTTGCCGCAGGCATGTTTTTAGCCGTCGGCACAAAGTCTTTTTCAAATCCGTTAGGGGTCACAATGGGGCGTATGTCAAGCAGCTGCTCGCATTCACGGGCGGTGACTTCACTCACTGTGGTGAAACAGTCGGCCTGATGGGCCGCTGTTTTTTCAAGCGAATGCTTTGACTGCATGTTCAGTTCTGCCGCCATCTGGTCTCCGTTGTAGCCGTGGAAATAGGCATACAACTCTTTGCCGTTGCCGCATATACTGCGGCCTATGCTGGTGGCATGGGTAGTGAATACAGTCGCCACTTCCGGCAGTTCCGCTTTGACGTGAAGCAGTCCCATGCCTGTGGTCCATTCGTTGAAATGTGCTATTATACGCTTGTTGTCTGTGCCATGGAAGCGACACAGGCTTTCAATCACAAGAGCAGCCGCATGGCTGAATGCGCATGCTTCGCCGTAATCTCCGTAAGCGTGAAGCGAGTCTACACCGTAAAGATCCCACATCCGGGAATAGAGAGCGTGATTTTCGGCATACATAGTGTCAAATCTTACCAACACAGCCAAAGGCCGGCCGGGTATGTCCCAGCGTCCGACCCTCACGGTCATGCCTTCGGGCAGGCCAGGATTGTTGCGCCATTTGCGCAGCAGTGACGGTACTTCGGTGAAATAGGGCGACGGATTCTCTTCGGTCCATACATCAGGGCCGACAAATATCACCCGGTCTTTGTAAAGTGCTTGCAGCGTGCGGGCTTTGGTGGAGAGAACGGCATAGATGCCGCCCACCTTGTTGCATACCTCCCAGCTCGTTTCGAATAGCAAGTCGATGTTATCGCATTGTGCTGTCATATACATATTTTGAGCCGCAAAGGTACGAATAAAATCCCACATGCACAAATAATTGCGTCCGATTGGACGCTGGGCCGCATGGAATCGGCATTCTGACGTTGTGTGCGCATGCTGTGCGGAATGGGTGCAAAGTACGTTTTCTCGCGTTTTCAGATGAAACATTGGTGCATGGACGATTGTTTTCAATATGATTATATAACTCTAAAAATTTTTCTATGACATCTATGGATTTTCTGACTGATGAAAAACTGACTATTGTCGGTGCTGCCGGTATGATCGGGGCGAATATGGCCCAGACGGCGTTGATGATGCGCCTGACGCCGAACGTGTGCCTGTACGACCCATACGAGCCGGCGCTTGAAGGTGTGGCCGAGGAGTTGCGTCACTGCGGCTTTGAGGGAGTGAACCTTACTTACACATCCGATGTGAAGGAGGCGCTGACCGGAGCAGGTTATGTGGTGAGCAGCGGCGGTGCGGCGAGAAAGGCCGGCATGACTCGCGAGGATCTGCTCAAGGGCAATGCCGAGATTGCTGCCGGTTTCGGCCGTGACATCAAGAAGTATTGTCCGGATGTGAAGCATGTGGTAGTGGTGTTTAATCCCGCTGATATCACCGGTCTTATCACTCTGGTGTATTCGGGCCTGAAGCCTGAACGGGTGTCTACTCTGGCGGCTTTGGACAGCACGCGCCTTGTTTCTGAACTGTCGGCATATCTTCATATTCCTGCTGCCGACATACGCAATGCAAGGACATACGGCGGTCACGGCGAGCAGATGGCTGTGTTTGAGTCAACGGCGTCCGTAAAAGGCCGGTCTCTCAAAGAGATGATTGACGACGGTACCATTCCTGCCGCTGACTGGCTTGCGATTAAAGAACGTGTGGTGCAGGGTGGCAGGCATATCATCGAACTGCGAGGACGATCTTCGTTTCAGAGCCCGGCTTATCTGTCGATAGAGATGATGGCTGCGGCCATGGGCGGCAAACCTTTCCGCTGGCCTGCCGGAGTTTATGTCAATGATTCGCGTTTCAACCACATAATGATGGCCATGGAGACCACGATCGGCAAAGACGGTATTTCATATTTGCCTGTCGACGGCACTCCGCAGGAAAATCAGGAACTTGAACGGAGCTACCGCCATCTGTGCGGTTTGCGTGATGAAGTCATAAGAATGGGAGTGTTGCCTGCCATATCTGATTGGCACCTGCTGAATCCGTACATAGACGAAAATACCGACAGGGTATAAAAAGAATACACAAAGAATAGAGAAGGGTCATGCTTGCAACATGACCCTTCTCTATTCTTTGTGTATGTCTTATTTCAGAAATTTTGGTGCTGTGAGAAACACTCCAAGGCTTACTCCGCAGTTCCATCCATGGTCTATGCCAGTGCGATAGTTTCCGTATGCGCTTAGCGATGCGAACGGCAGGGTATAGACGGCCGCTATTTCGCCGAAAAACTCCGGATGGTTCAGATAGCCGCGGCTGTAGGAAGCCGAACCGTCGCGAGCGCTTTCGATCTTCTGCCATGGCGTGAATATGTTGAAACTGCCACGTAGCTGCAGTGATGATGTGGCTTTCCATATCGGCGCCACGCCTGCGGCGATAAAGGAGTTGGCGCGGAAAGAGACATTGAAGGAGTTGGCCGATGACGGTGTCGGATTGAATGATGCTGCCGATGTTATTGCTGCAAAATATTCGTGGATAAGCTCGCGTGTGGAAATCATGGCTTCTCCGGTAAGTCCAAGAGCGAAATGTTTGTGCAGATTGAAATATTTGGCCACGTTTCCGCTGATCTGCAGCCATTTTACGTGATGGCCCGGTGTTGCGTTGACCCATGTCCGGCCCAATAGTCCCATTGCCGCTGCATGTATGGCAAGGCCTGACGTCGGATAATTGACGGCATTGAGGGTGGTGTAGTCATATCTCAGCGCCAGCTGGCCGAGGGAATGGTTGTTGGCATACTCCAGGCCGGATGAGTCGTAATAGCGGTGATGAAGGTAGCCGTATCCGGCCGAGAGAGAGGTGACGGCATGGCGGCCGGCTGGAAGCTGGAGGATGTATGCTCTGACAAACGCTTCCAGCCCCGTTACGAAATCCGGCGATCCGGTGCGGAAAAACAGTTGTTCGTCCTGAAAGAATTTTCTGCGCGACACCACAGCCTGTATCGATCCGGAATACGGGTGTGACTGTGGGCCGAGACGTACAGTGGCGAGCAGTTGGGCCGCGGCATAGTTCTGACCGATCCACGCGCCGAGCGATGCGTCGGCCATGGTGTTGCCTAAAGAGTTGAAGCCGATGGCTGCATACAGCATGCTGTTGGTCGACGACGTGATGTAGCCGCCAAGACCTACGCTCCACGGTGATTTGGGATAGGCGCGCAGCGACAGGTCGAAGAGTCCTGTGGCCGGATTGAAGCGGGCCTGTGGATAAAGGTTGGCGAACGCGCGTGTCGACACGGCCCGGTAGAATCCGTCGCGGGCCTGACGTGAGTTAAATATTTTCTTTCCGTGGGCCATGAACATCCGGTCGACAAATTCATTCTGAGCCTTGGTCCCTCCGGTAGTGGTCACGCTTCCGAATCTCATTTCCGGCAGGCTGCGGCGAAATTCGTTGCGGCGGTTCGCGACTTCTTCCTGCGACCGTCGGGCGCTTATTCTGGATTTGATGCTGTCGGCCATTTCCAGACCTCGCCTGTAACCTATCTCATATATCTCTTCTGCCTTTGGAAAATCGAGCAGAGAGAACCGGTCGAGATTCACCCGTATCTTGATGCCTTCATCTGCCGGCAGCTCGTAGGACTGCGGCATCTCGACCATATTGCTGATCTGGTTCAGTGCGGTGGGCGTCGGATGGCGGTCGGCAGCATGCACGTCCACGCCTATCATTACGTCGGGATGAAATTCGTCGCGCATAGTCTCCACCGGAAAATTCTCGTAAATGCCGCCGTCGTAAAGCAGGGTGTCGTTGATGGCAATTGGGCTGAACACTATCGGAAAGGTCATAGACGCGCGTATGGCGTCGCCTACCTGTCCGGACGCGAACACTTCCTTGTGGCGGCCCTCCACATTGGACGCCACGCATCTGAACGGAACCATGAGCTTGTTGAAGTCGCCGTCACACCGTGCGGTGGATGGCGCGAATATCTCGATGAACTCATAGTTCATGGGCACTGGTGAGATGAGCGACTGCGGGACTTGTCGCGCAATCGAGTCATTGCCGAGCGATAGCGTGAACAGTACGGGCGAAGGTGTGGGAGCGGAAAAATAGTAGACCATGTCGGGGTTGATCTGTCCGGTGGAGGCAAACGAGAACTGGGGGGAGGTGAACAGTTCCATCATCTCTTCCGGCGAATATCCGCAGGAGTAAAGGCCGCCCACAATGGCGCCCATCGAAGTGCCGGCCACGTAATCTATGGCAATGTCGTTTTCCTCAAGAGCCTGTATGACTCCCGCATGTGCGATGCCTTTTGCTCCGCCGCCGCTCAGCACAAGTCCTACGCGCTGTTGCGGCACTGCCGCCGCGGGGATGGTGGCGGTCAGCAGTGTTGTCAGTATGAGTGTTTTCAGATTCATGAAATCGGAATAGTTGAACGTTTTCTTATTAACAAAAAACTGTGATATAAAGTTAAAATTGACGATCTGAATAACCGATTGAAAAGTTCTATCCGCCGAATCTGATGTCCAAAGAAATAATAGTGTTAAAATTAGTTAAATGGAGTTGCGGTTCTGAAAAATACATATATCTTTGCGGTGTAATACAGAAATAGTACACTAATAAACAAATTCAATAATGTTCAGGATCGATTCATTGACTTATTGCTATCCCAAGGCTGTCCGTCCGGTCATATCCGGACTGGATATGGAGCTGAAGCCCGGAGGAATTTATGGATTGCTCGGAAGCAACGGGGCGGGCAAAAGCACGTTGCTGTATCTGATGGGCGGCCTTCTGCGTCCCCAGTTCGGATCTGTGGAATTCGACGGAGTTTCTGTATGGAGCCGTCAGCCTTCCACGTTGGCCGATATATTTTTAGTGCCGGAGGAGTTTTCTCTGCCATCGGTCAGGCTTGATGAGTTTGTCAGGGTCAACTCACCGTTCTACCCGCGTTTCAGCCAGGAGGAAATGGAGCGTTATCTGCTGCAGTTCAAACTTGATCCGCAGATACATCTGGGCCGTCTGTCCATGGGACAGAAGAAAAAGGTGTTTATCGCGTTCGCTCTTGCATGCAACACTTCGCTGCTGTTGATGGACGAGCCTACCAATGGCCTTGACATCCCGGGCAAAAGTGAATTCCGGCGCACTCTGGTAAGCGCCATGAGCGACGAGCGCACTGTGGTGATCTCTACCCATCAGGTGCGCGATCTGGATCGGGTGCTTGACCATGTGCTGATGATGGGCCGCGGCGACGTGTTGATCAACGCCCCGGTATCGCTGATCCAGAATCGTCTGCGTTTTGAACTGATGCCCTCTCCGCAGCAGCTGTCTGCGTCGGTGCTCTATTGTGAGACCGTGCCCGGCGGCTACAGTGTGGTGTCGGTGAATGATTCCCCGGACACCGAGACCGATGTCAATCTCGAGTCATTGTTTGAATTTGCAGTATCAAATCCCGAAACGATTAAAAGAATCCTGTCATGATCAATGTAATATCTGAGAATCAGACGTTCAGCGCGTCGCGTTACTGGTCGCTGCTTAAACGTTATCTGGTTGAGAACCGCAAGTCTCTGCTGTTTTTCACCGGAGTGGTGTGGGGTGTGATAATGCTGATATGTGTCAATATCGGCAGATTTCTTGACGTTGCGATTGAACTTTCGCTCTTTGCCGCTCTTTTCATGGTGTTTGCCTGCTTGTCGGCATCCTATATGTTTTCCTCGTTGCGTACCAAAGAATTGCGTGTCAACACCCTGATGCTGCCGGCATCCATGCTGGAGAAATACATGGTGCGTTTCACGGTGTATATCGTCATGTTTGTCCCCATGTATTTGTTGGCCTGCGTGGCCGGAGATCTGGTCCGCGCGTTGGTTCATGATTCCGAGACTATTTGGAGTTATGATTTCGACTGGTTTCTGGGGCGTTTTTCGGTGATGAGCGTGCTGATGTATCAGTCTCTTTATGCCCTCGGCAGTTCGCTGTGGCCCCGCCACAGTTTTTTCAAGACGTTTCTGGCGCTGTTCGGACTGATGTTTGCATGTATGCTCTTTTTCCCATGGAGTGCATTTCTATGGTTTGACGAAATCTCTGAATTCGGATTATATGCCTTTATGGTGTCGGTTACGGTTGCGGCCTATGTCGCCGCTTGGTTTCGCTTCCGCTCGGTTCAGGTGGTTCAACGGTTTATGTGATCATGGCTATTCAGGATAACAAGCCGGTTTACCTGCAGTTGGCCGATGTGCTGATGGATGATATAGTGTCGCGTAAATATACCGACGACGGACGTGTGCCATCGGTGCGCGAGTTTGCCGCCGATCATCAGGTCAATGTCAACACTGTGGCGCGGACTTATGAATATCTTACTCAGCGTGACATCATATACACCCGACGCGGCATGGGATATTTCGTATGGTCAGGTGCGGCTGCCAGAGTGGCCGAAATGCGTAGGCAGGAATTTCTTAACCATGATATGGGCTATTTTTTCGGCATTATGCGTTCGTTTGGCATGACTCCTGACGAACTCAGTAATCTGTATAAAGAATATTTGGGTAAAATTAACTGATTCCGTGTGTGAAAATTAAATAACTTTGCGGCATGATTAAGCTAAAAAATGTCAACAAGACATATCCCGGCGCTGTACCTCTCCATGTTTTAAAGGATATAAATCTCCACATTGACCGCGGTGAGCTGGTGTCCATCATGGGAGCTTCGGGATCCGGAAAATCCACATTGCTCAACATTCTCGGGATTCTTGACACATACGACACGGGTGAATATTGGCTTGACGGTGTCCTGATCAGGAATCTGGGGGAGAACCGTGCCGCCGAGTTGCGCAACCGCATGATCGGATTCGTGTTTCAGTCGTTTAATCTCATAAGCTACAAGGACGCTCTGGACAATGTGGCGCTGCCGCTGTTTTATCAGGGTGTGTCGCGTCGCAAGCGCCGTATGCTGGCCATGGAGCAGCTTGAGCGGCTGGGTCTGGCAGACCGCGCCCATCATCTTCCGGCAGAACTGTCGGGCGGACAGAAACAGCGTGTGGCCATAGCCCGCAGCCTTATCACGCGTCCGTCCATTATTCTTGCCGACGAGCCGACCGGAGCGCTCGACAGCCACACATCCAAAGAGGTGATGCAGATATTCCGCCAGCTCAATGCGGAGCAGGGCATGACCATTGTGATCGTGACCCACGACCCCGGAGTGGGCGAGCAGACAAACCGTGTGATCCGTATCGTTGACGGACAAATCGAAAAACAAGGCGAGTGATGTTTGATCTGGCAAGAGAAATATGGCAGACGATCAGCAACAATAAGTTGCGCACTTCTCTGACGGGTGTGGCGGTGGCATGGGGTATATTCATGCTTATTGTCCTTGTGGGCATGACAAAAGGCGTGATCAATTCTTTTGAGGAGGAAGTCGGCTCACAAGGCTCAAATGTGCTGCAGGTGTGGGGCGGGCAAACGACAGAGCCGTGGCACGGCTACCGTCAGGGCCGCCAGATAAATCTGAAGACGCGCGACATTGATGCTGTCGGGAATTCGCACAATGCAAAGATTTCCGATGTGTCGAGCGTGATTTACTGCACTGGTGTCATATCGACTTCCGAAGATTACATTTCGTCGGGTTTCTCTGGCGTCTATCCGTCGCAGCTCCGCCGTTCCGGCAATAAGATGGAGAGTGGACGTTTTATCAACCAGAGCGATCTTGCCGAACGCCGCAAGGTGATGGTGCTTAGCGAGAAAAATGTTGAGCTTCTTTTTCCCGGCAAAAAAAATCAGGAGGTGATCGGCCGCAAAGTCGAAGCTCTCGGACTGGCCTTTACTGTTGTCGGGGTCTATGGAACGCAATGGAACCGCACCTCCTATATCCCGTTCACCACCGCCGTCATGTGTCAGGCCAATTCCGACGATGTCGGCTCGATAGTAGTGGAGATGCGTGATGTTGAGACTGAAGCTGACGGAAAAGCCGTGGAGGAATCCGTGCGTACCGTTTTAGCCGCGCAGCACCATTTCAAGGCCGACGATTCAGGTGCGGTGTGGATATCGAACAGGTTTCTCCAATTCATCACCATGCAGCAAGGGATGGGCATACTGAATGCCACGATGTGGATCATAGGACTGTTCACACTGCTCAGCGGCATTGTGGGTGTGAGCAATATCATGTTTGTGTCCGTGCGTGAGCGTACTCACGAGATCGGCGTGCGCCGGGCCATAGGAGCCAAGCCGCGCAATGTGCTTGTCCAGATAGTCATGGAGAGTGTGGCCATAACGGCCCTGTTCGGATACATAGGCATTCTCATGGGCATAGGCGCCACAGAGCTGCTTGCCGCCGCATTTGACGGCCAAGATTTTATCAGCAATCCCAGAGTTGACATATCGTTGGCCGTCAACGTGACTGTGGTGCTCGTGGTGGCTGGATGTGTAGCAGGGTTATTTCCTGCGCTAAAGGCATTGAAAATTAAACCGGTTGAAGCACTTCGCGACGAATGAAAATCACGTTTTTCGACATAGAGAACTGGCGCGAGATAGGCGCGACTCTCTCGCGCAACAAAACGCGCACCATGCTGACCGCATTCGGCATATTCTGGGGCACGGCCATGCTGGCCATGTTGCTGGGTGGTGAAAAAGGTCTTGAACGTAAACTACGAAGTAATTTCGACGGATTCGCCACAAACTTTGCCATGGTCGATCCGGGTCGCCGTTCGATGTCTTATCAGGGATTTAACAAAGGGTCTTCATGGATCATGACCACTCATGACGCAGAGAATCTCAGGCGCGGAATTCCGGAGATCTCGGCTGTGGCCGAATGTGAGGAGATCAACGACGTGAATGTGACCAACGGATTGAAATCGACAACAGCCTACATTCGTGGAATCTCGCCTGAATATTTCGATGTATTTTTGCCTGATCTCTACTACGGACGTTTTATCAACGAGACGGACGAGGCCGCGTCGCACAAGGTATGCGTGCTTGGCAAACAGATTTCCGAGAAGATCTACGGCACGGAGTCTCCTGTAGGCAAATACGTGTCGCTTGGCGGCATATATTATCGTGTGGTGGGTATGGCCGGACAGACATCTGAGGTGCAGATCAGAGGATCCAAGGTCGATGAGCAGGTGCTGTTGCCTATGTCGACCATGCGGCGTTCTTTTAACCTCGGCGACAACATTGGCGGGCTCATGATCCTGTTTCGCGACAAGGTGTCGCCTACTTCGTTGCAGTCGAGAGTCGAAAGGATTCTACGCACGCGGCACCCGATCCATCCCGACGACCACAATGCTGTGTTTTTCTTTGACATATCAGAGCAGTTCGCCATGGTCGATCACCTTTTTGACGGAGTGACGCTGCTGGCGCTGTTTGTCGGCGTGAGTTCGCTTGTGGCCGGAATCATCGGTGTGGGCAATATCATGTGGGTGATCGTCAAGGAACGTACCAACGAGATCGGCATACGCCGTGCCATCGGAGCCAAGCCTGCCGATATTGTCACTCAGATTCTGTCGGAGGGTGTGGCGCTTACGTTTGTGTCGGGAGTGGCCGGCATATCATTTGCCACGGCGGTGCTTGCTGTGGCTTCCAGAACGGTAGGACCGGGATTTGACCTCACGTTTGCCAACGCCATGGCCATTGTGGTCACATTTTTGATACTTGGCACCGCCGCCGGATTTGTGCCGGCTATCAAAGCGATGAAAATCAAACCGATTGAAGCGATAAACGACAGATAAATATCAAAGAAACAAATATAATACACAAGAACACAGAGATGATGAAGAAAGCATTGAAATGGGTGATATGGGCCGTCGTTGCCGCCTTATTTAGCGGGACGTTCATTTATCTGTACAAGAATTCCAAAGGTCATGAGACCAGATATGAGGTGGTAAGGCCCTCGGTGGCCGATCTGAGCCGCAGCACTCTGCTCACCGGATCCATAGAACCGCGTGACGAGGTGATGGTGAAGCCGCAGATATCGGGAATCATATCCGAGATCATGGTGGAAGCCGGTGATTATGTCAAGGAAGGCGATGTCATAGCCCGTATCAAGGTGATTCCGGAGGAAAGCCAGCTCTCGTCCGCGCAGAATAGGGTCAAGGTGGCCGCTCAGAATCTGGAGCTTGCCCGGAGCAAGCACAGCCGCACGGCTGAACTGTATGGTAAAAAATATGTGAGCCGCGAGGAATACGAAGAGTCCGAGACGTCTCTGCGCAATGCCGAACTTGAGAAGGTTGCCGCGGAGGACGCTCTCTCGATTGTGCGCGACGGCGTGTCCTCCACCAATGCCCAGCAGAGCAACACTCTGGTGCGTGCCACTATTACCGGACTTGTGCTTGATGTGCCTGTCAAGGTCGGATCGTCGGTGATTCAGGCCAATACGTTCAACGATGGCACCACAATAGCGTCTCTTGCCGACATGAACGACCTGATATTCAAAGGAAAGGTTGACGAGACCGAGGTCGGACTGCTGAACACCGGCATGCCTGTGACCATAACCATCGGTGCATTGCGCGATGTGGAGCTTGACGCCACCATAGAATATATATCGCCCAAGGCTGTCAGTGAGAACGGGGCCAATACTTTTGAGATAAAGGCGGCGGTGGTGGTGCCGGCCGACCAGACTATACGGTCGGGCTACAGTGCCAATGCCGCTGTGACTCTGAGCGAGGTCAACGGAGTGGTGAGCCTGCCGGAGGGCGTGCTGGAGTTTGAGGGCGACAAAGCCTATGTATATGTACTACAGGACTCCGTGCCATCACAGCGGTTCGAGCGCCGTCACATAGTGACCGGCCTGTCCGACGGCTTGACGGTGGAAGTGAAAGAGGGTGTGGATACCACTGCGCTTGTGCGTGGCAACGTCATAGCTGAATGATCATGAAGAAACTGTTTATATTTGTGGCTCTTTCCTGGCTTGTGCCTGCAGTTGCCACGGCGCGTGACTGGACTCTCGACGAGTGTATCGGCTACGCTGTCGAACACAATATAACCGTGCGCCAACGTGCGTTGGACCGCCTGAGTGCCGAAAATTCAGTCACTGAAGCCAAGGACGGTTTTCTACCTCAGGTGAGTGCATCGGCTCAGCAGTCGTGGAATTTTGGCCGCGGTCTGACATCGGAAAATACATATGCCAACCGCAACACATCTAATTTCGGCTGGAATCTCGGACTCAATCTCCCTCTTTTCCAGGGATTGCAGAACGTAAGGCAGCTCAGCTATGCCAAAGCCAATCTTGCGGCTGTGGTCGAAGCCCATGAAGCTACAAAGGATGATGTGACACTACGGGTGATAGCCCAGTATCTGCAGGTGCTTTATTGCACGGAGATGGTCAGCGTGGCTCAGAGTCAGGCTGATCTCGCCTACGGTGAGCTGCAGCGTCAGCAGTCGCGCCTGGATGCCGGCAAGATACCGGAAGCCGATATGCTTGACGCGCGTTCGCAGTTGGCTCAGGCTGAAATGCAGCTTACGTCGGCCCGCAATGACCGCACTCTCGCATTGCTTGATCTGGCTCAGCTGCTTCGCCTGCCCGACGGTATCGACGGATTCGATGTGATGCCGCTCGGTGATGCCGAGCCGGTGTTGCCGGCTCCTGCCGCTGTATTTTCAAGGGCCATGGATTTCAATCATTCGGTTTTAGCTCAGAGAAGTCTGATCTCGGTGGCCGAGCGTGGAGTGAAAGTGGCTCAGAGCGGGTGGTTGCCGCGCCTGAGTTTCAATGCAGGGCTTAGCAGCAACTACTATACACTGTCCGGCGTTCCGTCGCAGCCGTTCGGCACCCAGATGAGGGAAAATTTCGGCAAATATGTCGGATTTAGTCTTTCGGTGCCTATTTTCGACGCCATGTCCACGCGCAATGCCGTTCGGCGTGCCAAAGTGCAGAAACTTAATTCCGAACTGGCTTACGAATCCTCCGTCGATGAACTTTACAAGGCGATAAACCAGGCTTATTTTCAGGCTGTGGGTGCTCGTGAACGCCTTCGCTCGGCTGTAGCCACCACCGAGGCCACTTCGCAGGCTCTTGCTGCCGTGCGCGAGAAATATAATCTCGGCCGGGCCACAGCCACAGATTTCGACACGGCCAAGAATGCCTATGTGCGTGCGGAATCCGAGCGCATACAGGCCAAATATGAATTGGTGCTGCGTGCCCGCATTCTCGATTTCTACAATTCCTCGGATCGTTGACGACTTATGGGACAACAGCGCGACAGCAGCATCGATCTCCTGAAGTTTCTGGCTGTGTTCATTATTATCAACAGCCATTGCGACATCCTGTATCCCGAAAGCATAAGGGCGCTTGCCACCGGCGGGGCCATAGGTGACTGCCTGTTTCTCTTCGTTTCAGGGTTCACTCTTGCTTTGAGTCCCGTGATAGGTTTCGGAGACTGGTACAAACGCCGTGTGGTCAGGATCTTTCCTTCCGTGTTTGTCTGCGCGCTTGCCGCATCTGCCATCGACATGGAGGGCCGTATCTCGGTTCTCAGGCTGTTTGGCGGCGAGTTTATCATAGCCATAATGATATATTATGTAATGCTGTGGTGCGTGCGCCGGTTTCTTGCAGACCGCATTGCGGCTGTGATTACGGCTATCGGGATCATGTCGGCGGTGGTTTATGTCTGGTGGTTTCCCTACAAGTATGAAACCGGAGAGACCGGAATGTACGGCACGTCTACTCTCTACAGATGGCTGCCATATTCGGCGTTTATGATGTTCGGCATGTATGTGGGCGGAGTCCGCGGGCGTCTCGACTTCTGCGGCTGGCGTGACGGGGCGATGCTTATGCTTTCCGTGGCGCTGTTCTACGGCATCCAGCTTGCCGGACGCATGAATCATGATCTGGCTCCGTGGCAGGTGCTTTCGTTGGTCCCGCTTGCGGGTGTGGTGTTCTACATGTATAAAGTGTGCAATATCCGGGCGCTTGGACGGATATGTTCGTCGCGTGCGGGCAATCTGCTGATTTGCGGTGTGGCGGGGCTGTGTCTGGAGTCATATCTGATTCAGTTGCCTTTGATCACGGACCGGTTCAACGGGTGTCTGATCTTTCCGCTTAACCTGATATTCATGACGTTCGTGATCATTCTGGCGGCTTATCTGTGTCGCTGCGGTTCACGGCTGTTTTCACAGACGTTTGCTCCGTCGTCGTACGACTGGAAGGCGATATTTAAATTATAATGATATAATTGTAGTCAATGAAACAGTCCCGGAAGCAACCTCAAGGCTCTTCCGGGACTGTTCTTATTCGGTTGTACGGCGGCTACGGGTGAATGCCGCCTGTGTTGGGATCATTCCCACTCGATGGTTGCCGGCGGTTTTGATGAGATGTCGTAGCACACGCGGTTGACTCCGCGCACTTTGTTGATTATGTCGTTGCTGACCTTTGCCATGAACTCGTAGGGCAGATGTGCCCAGTCGGCAGTCATGGCGTCGGTGGACGTTACCGCGCGAAGGGCCACGGCCCGTTCATATGTGCGCTCGTCGCCCATCACGCCCACGCTCTGCACCGGCAGGAGTATGGCTCCGGCCTGCCACACCTTATTATATAGATCCCAGTCGCGCAGACCCTGTATGAAGATGTCGTCTGCCTCCTGAAGCACGGCTACTTTCTCAGGCGTGATGTCGCCGAGGATGCGCACTGCCAGTCCGGGTCCGGGGAAAGGATGGCGTGAGATCAGGTGTTCGGGTATGCCGAGTTCGCGGCCGACGGCTCTTACTTCGTCTTTGAACAGAAGGCGCAAAGGCTCGCAGAGTTTCAGATTCATTTTCTCAGGAAGTCCGCCTACGTTGTGGTGGCTCTTGATTGTGGTGCCGGTGATAGAGAGGGATTCGATGCAGTCGGGATAGATGGTGCCCTGTGCGAGCCATTTGACGTCTTTGACCTTGTGGGCTTCTTCGTCAAACACGTCGATGAACCCCTTGCCTATGATCTTGCGTTTGCGCTCGGGGTCGGTCACGCCTGCCAGCTCCTTGAAAAATTTAGCCGACGCATCCACGCCGATTACATTCAGTCCGAGACATTCGTAATCGTTCATCACGTTTGTGAACTCGTTTTTACGCAGCATTCCATGGTCCACGAAAATGCAGGTCAGATTGGATCCGATGGCTTTGTTGAGTAGCACGGCGGCAACCGATGAGTCGACTCCGCCCGACAGTCCGAGCACCACTTTGTCGTCGCCCAGCTGTCGTCGCAGGTCGTTTACGGTGGATTCTATAAAGGATGCTGCGCTCCAGTCGCAACGGGATCCGCAGATATCTACCACGAAGTTGCGCAGAATCTGCATGCCGCATTCGCTGTGGTAGACTTCAGGATGGAACTGCACGCCCCAGAGTTTCTCTCCGTCAACGGCCTGATAGGCAGCCACGGGCACACGGTCTGTCGATGCTATCGGGCGCAGGCTTTCTGGAAGGGAAGTGATGGTGTCGCCGTGGCTCATCCACACTTGCGATCCGGGAGCCACCGAATGCAACAGAGGGTTGCTTTCCTCCACTTCAGTGAGTTGTGCGCGGCCGTATTCGCGTGATGGGGCGCTCTCCACATTGCCGCCCATTTCCCAGGCCATAAGCTGGGCTCCGTAGCAAATGCCGAGAATCGGCAACTTGCCCCTGAGTGCGGCGATGTCGGTCTTGAACGCTTTGTCGTCATAAACCGAGAATGGGCTTCCTGACAGGATTACTCCGATCACCGAAGGATCGTCGTGGGGAAATTTATTGTAAGGAAGAATTTCACAATAGGTGTTGAGTTCGCGTACTCGACGGCCTATTAACTGGGTGGTCTGCGACCCGAAGTCGAGAATGATAATTTTTTCTTGCATGTAAGAGTGTGCAGGATGTGGGGTTAGGTTTTGTGCAAATTTACGCCTTTTTTATTAATTAAGGTATAGCTTGTCCTGAAAAAATGAGATGGTAGGAAAAAATCATCTGAAATGGCCTGAAACCCCCTTGGCAAGGGCAAAAAAGCGCTGATAAGCCTTGTGGAATCCAAAAAAAACACATAACTTTGCAGTGTGTGTTTTTCATAGTATTAGATTAAGATAAAGGTTATTGAAGAGAGACGTCGGGATGACGGCTCTCTTTTTCTTTGTTGAAAGAGACTTGAAACGGGTGGTGACAGAGGTGATATAATTGTTAAATAAATGTTAAAACGGGGGGGGTATTATTCGTATAGATTTTTTTATTTACCTTTGCGGCGTGTGTTTTTCATAGTATTAGATTAAGATAAAGGTTATGAAGAGAGGCGTCGGGATGACGGCTCTCTTTTTCTTTGTTGATACGTTGGGATTTGATAATGAAAAATGTTGAAAATAAAAAAAATTTGGTGATATGGCAATTATTAAGTACTTTTGCAGAGTTTTTTGAACAGAAGTATATCCGACGCTAATGGGAAAGTTTACAGAATTTAAGCTGATGCTCAAAAGCTTGCCTATTGGACAACATGAATTTGAGTATCATTTGGGCAAAGAGTTTTTCCAAAATATGGAAAACGAAGACGTGCGCGATGCCGATGTCAGGGTGAGACTTGATGTGGATCACCGTGCCGAATGCTATGAACTCAGGTTTCATCTGTCGGGTGTGCTGACGCTCCTTTGCGACCGCTGTCTTGACGAACTGCCCCTTGATATAGACACCGTCTATGATCTCACTGTGAAATACGGCGATGACTACGACGATGAGACTGACTCTCTGTTGGTGATACCGCAGAACGACAACTATCTCAATGTGGCTTACATTATTTATGATACCGCCGTGCTGGCTATACCGCAGCGTCATGTGCATCCTATGGGAAAATGCAACCGTGCCATGAGTGCGTTGTACAAAAAGCATGCCCGTAATGCCGATGACGAGGATGCCGCACTGGAGGATGAACTGATGTCTGAAATCGACGACATAGCAGAAGTTGAAGATTAGCTCAAATAACATACCCGACAAAACAAAACAGTAACAGAAATATAAAAACGATAAAACGAAATGGCACATCCTAAACGCAAACAATCAAAGACCCGCACCGCTAAACGCCGTACCCACGACAAAGCTCAGATGCCCACTCTGGCAGTATGCCCCAACTGCGGTGCATGGCACCTCTATCACACCGTTTGTGGCGAATGCGGTTTCTATCGCGGTCACGTGGTGATTGAAAAAGCCGAGGCTGTTTAATTTTTACGACTGAAAGTTTGCCGACATGCTGAATGCAAGAATTGCCGGGCTGGCATCATATCTTCCTGACGGAATCCTCGACAACGACATGTTGTCGAAAATGGTGGATACCAACGACGAATGGATCACCTCGCGCGTGGGCATCAAAGTGCGCCACGTGCTTGAAGATCCGAACCTCGGTTCGTCCTATATGGGCGTGAAGGCCGTGGAGCGTCTGCTGGAATCCACAGGTACCAGGCCTGAAGATGTGGATATGCTGATATGCGCCACATCCAACCCCGACTACCGTTTCCCCTCCACCGGCTCGATGATCGTGCATCAGTGTGGCCTGAAAAACGCGTATTCCTACGACCTTGAAGCTGCCTGCGCGGGTTTCCTCGTGGCTCTTCAGGACGGTGCCGCATACATTAAATCCGGTCTCCGTAAGAAGGTGATAGTTGTGGCTGCCGAAAAGATGACATCAATGGTCGATTACACCGATCGCACCACATGCGCTCTGTTCGGCGACGGAGCCGCAGCCATGCTGCTTGAGCCCACCGATAAGCCTGTAGGTATCATCGACGCGGAATTTCACGTTGACGGCAACGGCATGGAACACCTGCTCATGAAGGCCGGCGGCTCGGCAAAGCCTGCATCGCATGAAACCATCGACGCCCACGAACACTTTGTGTTTCAGGACGGACGCGCGGTCTATAAGCATGCTGTGACCAACATGCTCAACTCTTCGCTTGAGGTGGTCGGCCGCAACGGGCTGACCATGGAGACCGTGGACTGGTTTGTGCCCCATCAGGCCAACCTCCGCATCATCGAGGCCGTGGCTGACCGTGCCGGTATCGCCCGCGAGAAAGTATTGGTCAATATTGAACACACAGGCAATACTTCGGCAGCATCCGTTCCTTTGTGTCTGGACGAATACCGTTCGAAACTTAAACCTGGCGACAAATTGATACTCACCGCGTTCGGTGCAGGTTTCACTTGGGGAGCCATGTACATTGTCTGGGATATCTGATAGGAATTCAATCCCATTTGAACGAATTATAACAGACGCGGATGCGCTTTCGGGGCGCATCCGCGCTTGTTCGTCCTCGGGGATTTTGAACACCATAAGGGAAACAGACGTTATCTACTGTGTACATAAACTATAAATCAGACAACAAATCTCATGTCAAATAACCAAATTCAAGACGACCAGACTCAGCATAAAGCCGGATTTGTCAATATTGTCGGAAACCCTAATGTGGGCAAATCCACGCTGATGAACGATCTCGTTGGAGAGCGAATGAGCATCATCACCGACAAGGCGCAGACCACACGCCACCGTATCACCGGCATTGTCAACGCTCCGGATTACCAGATAGTTTTTTCGGATACTCCAGGAGTGCTTAAGCCGCGTTATAAGCTTCAGGAGTCAATGCTCCAGTTTTCAGAAGGAGCGCTGACCGATGCGGACGTGCTGCTGTATGTGACCGATGTGGTGGAAGACCCTGAAAAAAATGCCGGCTTCCTTGCCAAGGTGTCCAAAGAGAAAGTGCCGGTGCTGCTTGCCATCAACAAGATCGATCTGCTCAAAGGCGGCAGCGGAGAGCTGGAACGCATTGTGGGCGAATGGCAGAAGAGACTGCCTTCGGCTGAGATATTTCCTATATCGGCCACTGAGAAATTCAATGTGGAGAATCTGATGCGACGGATCGTGGAGCTGTTGCCGCCGTCGCCGCCCTACTTCGGCAAGGATGCGCTTACGGATAAACCCGCACGGTTCTTCGTCACGGAGATAATCCGCGAAAAAATACTCCTGAATTATGACAAGGAGGTGCCATACAGCACCGAGGTGATAGTGGAGAAATTTGAAGAAAAGGAAAAGTCGATCCATATCATGGCGGTGATATACGTGGAGCGTGACACCCAGAAAGGCATTCTGATTGGCCGCGGTGGCGCCATGCTGAAAAAAGTAGGCACTATGGCACGCAAGGATATAGAGACTTTCTTCGGCAAGAGCGTGTATCTGGAGCTGTATGTGAAAGTGGAGCCGAACTGGCGTAACCGGGAAAACAAGTTGCGCTCCTTTGGCTATATCCAGTAAAAAATCGCTATATTTGCAAAATAACGAAACGAACACAATACAATGGGACAGATAGTAGCAATAGTCGGACGCCCTAATGTGGGCAAGTCCACGCTTTTCAACCGGCTCACTCAGAGCAGGCGTGCGATTGTGGACGAAACAGCCGGCACCACGCGTGACCGCCAATATGGCAAAGTCGACTGGAACGGACGCGAATTTTCCATAATAGATACCGGCGGATGGGTCGTTAATTCCGAAGACATATTTGAGGGAGAGATCAACAAGCAGGTGCATCTGGCCATCGAACAGGCCGATGAGATCCTTTTTGTGGTCGATGCCATGAACGGTGTGACCGATCTGGACGACAGCGTGGCGCAGATATTAAGGCGCTCGAAGAAGCCTGTGATTCTTGTGGCCAATAAAGTCGACTCAAACGACTGGTTATATAATGTCCCGGAGTTTTACTCGCTCGGTCTAGGCGACCCGTATTCGGTAAGCGCGGTGAGCGGTTTCGGCACTGGCGACCTTCTGGACGAGGTGGTGAAAAAATTGCCTGAAGTCGACAGCGACGAACAGGCCCGTCTGGAAGCGCTGCCGAAGTTTGCCATTGTCGGACGGCCCAATGCCGGCAAGTCATCGCTGATAAATGCTTTTATAGGGGAGGACCGTCATATCGTCACAGATATAGCAGGCACTACCCGCGACAGCATCTATACCCGATACAATAAATACGGATTTGATTTCTATCTGGTCGATACGGCCGGCATACGTAAGAAAAACAAGGTCAACGAGGACATTGAATACTATTCTGTGATCCGCTCTGTCAGGGCCATAGAAGCCGCCGACGTGTGCATACTGATGATTGATGCCACGCGCGGTATAGAAAGCCAGGACGCAAACATATTCTCGCTGATCCAGCGCAACAAGAAAGGTCTCGTGGTGTGTATAAACAAATGGGACCTTGTCGAGGACAAGTCGCAGGAAGCCATATCGCACTTCGAGGCTGCCGTGCGCGAACGTTTCGCTCCGTTCACCGATTTTCCCATAATATTCGGATCGGCCATTACCAAGCAGCGTATCCACAAGGTTCTGGAAACTGCCGTGGCTGTCTATGAAAACCGTCAGCGCCAGATCCCAACGGCACGCCTTAATGAGGTGATGCTCGATGCCATAGCCGCATATCCGCCACCAGCTAACAAAGGCAAATTTGTGAAGATCAAGTATGTGACCCAGCTTAAAGAGCAGCGCATACCCACATTCGTGTTCTTCTGCAATCTGCCGCAGTGGGTCAAGGAGCCTTATCGCCGCTATCTGGAGAACAAGATCCGCGCCAACTGGGATTTCTCAGGCACTCCGGTGAATATCTATATGCGCGAGAAATAAAAAGACGCATCACAACAGAATAATGTTGAAATTTCCGCAGTTTTCCTCGGCTTCCTCGCGTCGCCAGTTTCGTCTGGGCCTTGCGCTCAGTGGCGGCGGCGCGCGCGGGTTTGCCCATCTTGGTGCCATAAGGGCGCTGGAGGATTGCGGCTTTCGTCCCGATATAGTGGCCGGCGTAAGCGCCGGTTCGGTTGTCGCGGCTTTTTATAGCGCGGGGCTGTCGACGGAGCGTATTCTGGCTATATTCCATCAGGCAAAGTTCCGTCAGTTTGCGGAAATGAAAGTGCCGCGCGACGGACTTTTCCGTATGGACCGTTTCAAACGCATGGTGGAGAGGGAGACCGGAGTGAAAAAAATCGAGGACCTTCCGCTGCCTACGGTGATATGTGCGACGGATCTTGACAGTGGCACACCTGTGGCCTTTACCTCGGGCGCTCTTGGCGACAGAGTGGCGGCCTCATGCAGCATTCCTATTGTTTTTGAGCCGGTGGTTATTGACGGCCGGCGTTATGTGGACGGCGGTGTGTTGCACAACCTTCCCGCATGGCCCCTGCGCGACAGGTGCGAGAAACTCATAGGTATAAACTGCAGTCCCATGTATCCGTCGGCCATGCCGGCCGGAAAAGGGATTATTGACGTGGCCAGACGGTCGTTCATGATGATGACCAAGGGAAATGTGGCTCAGGATATGGGCCAGTGTGATCTTGCGGTCGAATTGTCGGAAGTGGCCGATCATCAGGTATTTGATCTGAAGGATCTGGAACTTCTTGTCGAGCACGGCTATCTGACGACGATCAAAGCCATCAGGCAAAATAAATTCAGTCTCTGATTTAATCCATGAAACCTGTTATATATCAGCTTATTCCAAGGCTGTTTTCCAACCTCAACGACAACTGCCGTCCATGCGGCACCATAGAGCAGAACGGCTGCGGAAAATTCAATGGCATAACGGCGTCCGTGCTCCGGTCCATAAAGTCGCTCGGCGCCACACACGTGTGGTACACCGGTGTCATTGAGCACGCCCATTGTCCGGATTATACGGCTTACGGGATCGCCCGAAATAATCCTTGCGTGATCAAAGGTCAGGCAGGCTCGCCCTATGCCATCACTGATTATTATGATGTTGACCCTGATCTGGCTGTGAACCCGTCGGCGAGAATGGCTGAATTCGAACAGCTTGTCAAGAGAACCAAGAGTGCCGGTCTTGGAGTGCTGATAGACTTCGTGCCCAATCATGTAGCGCGTGAGTATCATTCGGACGCGGCGCCGGAGGGTGTCAGGGATTTTGGCGCAGATGACCGGCGAGATGTGGCGTTTCATCCCGACAATAATTTTTACTATATGCCGGGGACACGATTCGCCCCCCATGACGTGTTTCTCGGAGATTATGTCGAGGAACCTGCCCGGGCTTCCGGCAACGACTGCTTTACTCCGTCGCCCGACCGCAATGATTGGTATGAGACAGTCAAACTGAACTACGGCATAGATTATATCCACGGTTCCGGGGCGCATTTCGGGCATGTACCTGACACATGGCGCAAGATGTTGCATATACTGTGCTACTGGGCGTCGAAGAAGGTGGACGGATTCAGGTGCGACATGGCTCACATGGTGCCTATTGAATTCTGGAAATGGGCCATTCCTCAGGTGCGCAAGGTCAATAAAAAAATATTGTTCATTGCCGAAATCTATGATGTGAATCTCTACAGATCTTATATATTTGACGGCGGTTTCGACTATCTGTATGATAAAGTGAATCTTTACGACACGCTCCGCGGCATCCAGTGTCACAGAGTGGGTGCGGACCGCATCACCTCATGCTGGCAGACTGTGGACGGAATCGGAAACCACATGCTCAATTTTCTTGAGAACCATGACGAACAGCGCTATGCTTCGCCGTTCTATGCCGGACGGGCAGACACCGTGCTGCCATCGCTTGTGGTCAGCTCCATGCTAAGCACCGGGCCTATGATGATATATGCCGGGCAGGAACTTGGCGAGACCGGAACCGATGCCGAGGGATTCAGCGGATATGACGGACGTACAACCATATTTGACTATTGGAGTGTGCCGACGCTGCGCCGCTGGCTCGCCGGAGGTAAGCCTTCCGCTGCGGGCCTGACAGAGCCGGAGGTGAAGCTGCGCAATGTGTACCGCAGTGTGTTGCGTATGGTCAATGCCGAGAACGCCATATCTAAAGGCGCTTTTTTTGACCTGATGTATGTCAATTTTGACAATCCGCGGCTCAATCCACACCGTCATTATGCATTCTTGCGGCATTACGGTAAGGAGACACTTCTGATAGCAGTGAATTTTTCCGGTACGGATAGCGATGTGGATATAAATATTCCGCGTCATGCTTTCGACCATCTGGGCATAGCGGAGGGCGACTACAGAGCATGCGAGTTGCTTTCCGGCAGGAAAATGACCAAGGCCGTCACGTCGGAATTGCCTTTCATCACTCATCTGCCGGCCTACGGTGCGGTGGTATGGAAATTTGTCGGCCGATAAAGTTTGTTTTAACGATTGAATCCTTTTGCAACATAAATGAAATATATAGGAGCACATGTGCCGGTGACCGATGGTGTGGCATCGGCCCCTCTTTTTGCATCGGCCATAGGGGCCGGCGCGTTTGCGTTGTTCACCCGCAACCCGAGCCGATGGAAGTCGGAGCCGCTGACCGCCCGCGAAATAGATGATTTCAGGCGCAACTGCGCCGAGGGTGGTTTCACACCGGACCGTATCCTTCCGCACGACAGCTATCTGATCAACCTCGGGGCAAAGGATCCGAAAAAACTTTTTATGTCGCGAATGGCGTTTCTGGACGAAATGCAGCGTTGCGAGCAGCTGGGCCTGACCATGCTGAATTTTCATCCCGGCAGCCATCTCAACGAGTGGAGCGAGCAGGAATGCCTGTCGCGCATAGCATCCTCGATCAATCACACGCTTGAAAAGACATCGGGTGTGAAGGCCGTGATAGAAAATACGGCCGGGCAGGGATCCAACCTCGGATTCAGTTTCGCTCAGATTGCCGAGATAATCCGTCAGGTCGAGGACAAAAGCAGGGTGGGAGTGTGTATAGACACATGCCATGCGCTTGCAGCCGGCTATGACTTTGTCACAGCCGACGGCTATGAGACTGCGTGGAGTGAGTTTGCCGACGTGATAGGCATGGACTATCTGTGTGCCATGCACATCAATGATTCGAAAAAAGGAGTCGGATCGAGGGTCGACCGCCATGCTCCGATAGGTCAGGGTGCGCTCGGGCTTGATTTCTTCCGCAGGCTCATGGCTGATCCTCGCATGGATGGAATTCCTTTGATTCTTGAAACCCCTGACGATACGTTGTGGTCTGATGAAATTTCGTTGCTTGTGTCAATGGCGGAGAACCGTGAGGTACGCTGACTTGTTGATACGGTAAACGACCTCTTTTTTATGACAGATTCTGAAATGTTTGTAACAATAATAGGCTATCTTGCCTCCATCTGCATGGTGTTCGGCTATCTGCCGCAGGCCATTGCCACAATACGTACCCGCGATACCGACGGTATAGCCACTCCCACCTTTCTGTCGCTGGGCGCTGGCAGCGTGTTTTTCGTTGTCCAGGGAGTCATGCTTGAAAACTGGCCGCTGGTCATCACCAACGTCATTACGGCCGTTTGTTCGGCTATCATATTCGCCATAAAACTGCATAACGACCGCAGGAAATAGTTGACGAAAACTTCCGCCGCCACATTTGCATCTTCAAACTTTTTCCGTACCTTTGTGAGGTATGGAAAAGTACATCGTATCGGCGCGTAAGTACCGTCCGGCCACTTTTGCGACAGTGGTGGGGCAGAAGGCTCTAACCGCCACGCTTAAAAACTCGATAGCGCAGGATAGGCTTGCACATGCCTATTTGTTCTGCGGCTCGCGTGGTGTGGGCAAGACCTCGTGCGCGCGCATTTTTGCCAAGACAATCAATTGCACCGACCGCACTGCCGAAGGCGAAGCCTGCAATTGCTGCGACTCGTGCCGCGACTTTAACGAGGGCCGTTCGCTCAACATCGTCGAGCTTGATGCCGCGTCCAATAATGGTGTGGATGATATAAGGGCGCTGACCGACCAGGTGCAGGTGCCTCCGACCAACGGACGCTACAGGGTGTTTATAGTCGACGAGGTGCACATGCTCTCCACCGCGGCATTCAATGCTTTCCTGAAAACGCTTGAAGAACCGCCGGAATACGTGGTGTTTATTCTGGCCACCACGGAAAAGCACAAGGTAATCCCCACCATATTGTCGAGATGCCAGATTTATGATTTCAGCCGCATCACCGTCGCTGACATGGTCGAGCATCTTCAGTATGTGGCGTCATGTGAGGGTATAACGGCAGAAGCTTCGGCATTGAACGTTATCGCCAGAAAAGCGGACGGTGCCATGCGTGACGCCCTGTCGATCTTTGATCAGGTCGCCGCATCGTCGATGGGTGCCATCACTTACGCATCGACTATCGAGAATCTTAACGTACTGGATTCGGAATATTATAATCGGCTGCTGTCGGCTTTTCTTGCAGGAAATGTGCAGGATGCCCTGCTTATCTATAAGGAAATACGAGACCACGGATTCAACAACCATTTCTTCCTGACCGGTCTTGCGGATTATTTCCGGGACCTGCTTGTGGCCCGTGATCCACGCACGGCAGTGTTGCTTGAAAGTGACGACGGACATAGGGCACGTATGGCTGAACTTGCCGCAGGCTGCACGCCTGAGTTTCTGTACAAGGCCATGGATCTGTGCAACAGGGCTGATCTTGATTTCCGTATCGCCGCCAACAAGCAGTTTCTTGTCGAGCTTACGCTCATCAAACTGTGCCAAGCGGCCAGCCCCTCCCCCGGCAATGACAGCGGCGAAGGAGAGGGGCAGTCACGGCTGAAGCCGATCGCCGCCCCTGTCTCCTCTGCTCCGCAGCCTGCCGTGGCGAAAACGCCGGCGGTAGTGGCCGCTGTTGGCTCTCCGGCTGGTGACCGCCGGCCGAAACCTGCTGTGGCTCCGGTGTCTCCTCCGTCCCGGCCGACCACTCCGGCCTTGTCCAATAAGGGTCCGGCCGCTCTTGGACCCGGCATATCCATCAGGCTTGGAGCTGAACGCAAGACCATGGCTGAAGAGCCAGCGGCAGCTACAATGGCTCCGCGTCGCGAACAGCGTGCGGCTCCATATACTGACGCTGCCGTGGATGTGGCGTGGGAGAATTTTCTACAGAGCAATCCATCGGCCCATATTCTGGCCAACACGATGCGTACTTGCCGCCCGCGCCGGCTTCAGGACGACACATTTATAGTGCCGGTCGAAAGTCCTGCACAGCAGCAGACCATCGAGACCTGTATGCAGGATATACGTTCCTATATCTGCAATAAACTGGCTAATGACCTGATCCGTTTCAACGTGGAAATTATTGAAGGAGAAGGCTCGCCGCGCACATGGACAGAGAAGGAGGTGCTGGCCCACATGCTGGATGAAAATCCTTCCATACGCAATCTGATGGACACCCTGAAACTATCGCTTGACTGAATGGTGTTAAAAACAGTTAATTCATCAAGAATGAAAGTGGAGTTTATTAACTTTGCTATGCGAAAAAACACTTATTACAAATAAACCAAAACTCAAAATCATAATTATGTCAAAAGTAACCGTAGTAGGAGCCGGAAACGTGGGCGCAACTTGTGCCAATGTTCTCATTACCACCGGCATCGCTGATGAGGTTGTGCTCATCGACATCAAGCAGGGTCTTTCCGAAGGCAAAGTGATGGACATCATGCAGACCGCCAATATTCTTGGAGTCAAGACCCGTGCCGTAGGTGTGACCAATGACTATACCCAGACCGAAGGATCGGATGTAGTGGTGATCACAAGCGGTATTCCCCGCAAGCCCGGCATGACCCGTGAGGAACTCATCGGTGTGAACGCAGGAATCGTGAAATCTGTGACCGATCAGGTGCTGGCCCACTCTCCTAATGCTGTGATTGTGTGCGTAAGCAACCCCATGGATACTATGACTTACCTTATCCACAAGACATCCGGTCTGCCCAAAAACCGTATCATCGGCATGGGCGGTGCTCTTGACAGCGCCCGTTTCCAGTATTTCCTCAGCATCGCTCTCGGAGCCAACCCTGCAGAAGTGGAAGGCATCGTTATTGGCGGCCACGGTGACACCACCATGATCCCTCTGACACGCTATGCCGCTCATCGCGGTATTCCCGCTTCGACCCTGCTGCCTGCCGAAACTCTCGCCAAGGTGGCTGCCGACACAATGGTTGGCGGCGCTACCCTGACCGGCCTGCTCGGCACCAGCGCATGGTATGCTCCCGGTGCAGCTGCCGCATCTGTGGTTGATGCCGTGCTGCATGACACCAAGCGCATGATTTCCTGCTCCGCTTATCTTGAAGGTGAGTACGGTGAAAGCGACATCTGCATTGGTGTGCCCTGTATTCTCGGCAAGAACGGCATTGAGAAGGTTGTTGAATTCGAACTCAACGCTGAGGAAAAAGAACTCTTTGCCAAGAGTGCCGCAGCCGTACGCAATACCAACGGCGCCCTGACACTCTGATTAAGAATAGAGAATATCTGAGATTTTAATATTCTATAAAATTGAAGCCCGGTGCCTGAGTCAGAGTGCCGGGCTTCTTATATAAGCCTTATAGCCATGAATATAAAGTCCGTTTTGTTAGGAGCGGCGGCTCTGTTTGCCGGAGCGGCGGCATCGTCACAGACGATGCGTGAGTGGCAGACCCAGCAGGTCAATCAGATCAACCGTCTGCCTATGCACACAGCGTTCTTCCCTTATTCCGATCATATGGCCGCACGTATCGGCAATCCTGCGGCATCCGATAATTATTTAAGCCTTAACGGAATATGGAAATTTAACTGGGTAGCCGATGCCGACTGTCGGCCGACAGATTTTTTTCGGACAGACTACAATGACAAAGGGTGGGGCACGATGCCCGTGCCAGGAATCTGGGAATTGCACGGTTACGGTCAGCCGCAATATGTCAACATCGGTTACGGATGGAGGGAAGATTTTAAGTCCAATCCGCCGGAAGTGCCGGTTGAGAAGAATCATGTTGGATCCTATCGCCGCACGATTGATATTCCGGCCGACTGGAAGGGCCGTGATATAATAGCGCATTTCGGCTCGGTGACATCCAATATGTATCTGTGGGTCAACGGCCGCTTTGTGGGATACAGTGAGGACTCCAAACTGGAGCCGGAATTTGACATAACCGGATTTGTGACTCCCGGCAAACCGGCCGTTATTGCCTTTCAGGTGTTTCGCTGGTGCGACGGATCGTATCTGGAGGATCAGGATTTCTGGAGATTATGCGGTGTGGCGCGCGACAGCTATCTGCTATCCCGGCCTAAATCGGCCCAGATTGCCGATCTGAGGGTTACCCCGAATCTGGATGATGAATATACTCACGGTTCTCTTGCCGTTGACCTGACCATCAAAGGCTCCGGAACGGTGAAGCTGGTTCTTGCCAGTCCGGATGGCGCCGAAGTGGCGTCGGCTACGGTGAGCGGCTCAGGGCGCAAGCATGCGGTGATGACGGTTGATGATCCTGAGAAATGGACTGCCGAGACCCCTTCGCTCTATACTCTCACTGCCACTTTGAGCCGTGGAGCGCAGGTGGAGGAAGTGGTGCCTGTGCGTACAGGTTTCCGAAAAGTCGAGATCAAGGACAGGCAGCTCTGTGTCAATGGCAAGCCGATCATAGTGAAGGGTGTGGACCGTCATGAGCTTGATCCTGATGGCGGTTATGTGGTGAGCCGGGAGCGTATGCTGCAGGACCTGCGGATCATGAAGGAGAATAATATCAATGCCGTCCGCACGAGTCATTATCCCAACGACAATCTGTGGTACGACCTGTGTGATTCTGTGGGTATCTATGTGGTGGCCGAAGCCAATCTTGAGAGCCATGGCATGGGCTATGGCGACAAGACTCTGGCTATACGTCCCGAATGGCGGAGTGCGCACATGGAACGCAACATGCGTAATGTCCAGCGCAATTTCAACCATCCGTCTGTGATTGTGTGGTCTATGGGAAATGAAGCGGGCGACGGCGAGAATTTCGCAGAAGTCTACAAATGGATAAAGTCCGAGGATCCGTCGCGTCCGGTGCAGTATGAGCGTGCCGGTCTGAATCCGTGGACCGATATATACTGTCCGATGTACGGTCCGCATGACTGGATCGAGAGCTATTCGGCAAATCCCGGCAGTGACCGTCCGATTATACAGTGTGAATACGCGCATGCCATGGGCAACACCGGCGGCGGTTTCAAGGAATATATGGACATTACCCGCAAATATCCCATTAACCAGGGTGGATTTATCTGGGACTTTGTTGATCAGGGCCTGAGAGGAACCGGCAAAAACGGCAGGATGATATACACCTACGGCGGCGATTACAATCCCTATGACGCTTCCGACAATAATTTCTGTGACAACGGTCTGGTAAGCCCCGACCGTTTGCCGAACCCCCACATGGTGGAAACGGCATATCAATATCAGAGCATCTGGGCCACACCTGTTGATATGACGAAAGGTGAGATTGCAGTCTACAATGAGAATTTCTTTATCGGTCTTGACAACTACACGATGAGATGGACGCTTCTGGCCGACGGCCGCCCTGTGCAGTCGGGTGTGGTCGACAGGCTTGACGTTCCGGCCCAGTCCACGCGTAATATCAAGGTTCCGTACTCGCTCTCCGATGCCGGGACTCGTGAAATGATGCTTAACCTGGAATTCGTGACACGCGAAAGCCGTGACCTTGTTCCTGCGGGACACGTACAGGCGCGTGCACAGCTGCCCGTTTCCGACTATTGTTTCTCGACTCCTGAATTTACGGACTCGCAGATCTACGGCCCTCTTGAAATCGTCGGCAACAACAGTAACCGCCTGCTTGTGACCGGCGATGCCTGTAACATAGAATTTGACCGTCATGACGGGTTGCTGTGCGGCTATCGGGTGAATGGCACATCCATGCTGGCGCCTGATGGCCGGCTTGCACCTAATTTCTGGCGTGCGGGAACGGACAATGAATATGGCGCGGATGTGCCGCGCAAACGGGCCGTATGGCGTGATCCTGCCATGACGCTCACTTCGTTTGACGCGAAAATGCAATACGGCAAGGCTGTGGTTTCTGCAGTTTATTCGCTACCGGAGGTGAAATCCACGTTGGCCATGACATATACTATTAATAATGCGGGCCAGATTCTTGTCAGCTCCGTGCTTACTCCGGATGCCGGAGCGGAGGACGTCCCCGAGATGATGCGCTTCGGCATTCAGATGCAGATGCCGGAAAGTATGGATCTGAGCACTTTCTATGGCCGTGGCCCGGTGGAGAACTATATCGACAGGCGCTCGTCGGCATTTCTCGGTGAATATACTCTAACGGCTGCCGAACAGGCTTATCCTTACATCCGTCCGCAGGAGACGGGAACAAAGAGCGATATTCGCCGGTGGTGTCAGACCACTCGTGGCGGATGTGGCCTGCTCTTCACTTCTCCCGCGCCATTTTATGCGTCTGCTCTGAATTACTCTATCGAGTCGCTTGATAACGGCGATGGCAAAACACAGCGCCATTTCCCGGAAGTGGATACTGTGGACTATGTGAATCTGCTGATTGATAGTGTCCAGACTGGAGTCGGTGGCATCGACAGCTGGGGCGCTTTGCCGATGCGTCAGCACCGTTTGCCTTTTGGACCGCAGTCGCTGACTGTGATGCTGACTCCTGTGTGTCAGCCGAAGTAATCAGGAGCACTTTGTTAATAAACGGAATGTAGGTAAGAGCTGTTTTTGTTGGAATAATTGGAGAAATACACATAAATATTGTCCATTATGGACGATATGTGTTGTACAACATTAAAAATAATATTTTATATTATTAACAAGTGTGTAAATTTGTAATCATTCAAGTAACAGGACAACCTTTAATATTAACCAAAAATTTTATCACAATGAAGAAAATGTTGATCCTTGCCATGGCATTAGTGGCTGGCATATGTGCAAATGCTCAAGAGAGCTTTGCTCCTGAAAAAGGCGATTTCTCGACTGAAGTCCAGTTTAATCCGTTCAATAGCGGTGACTACACATTTAAACTTGATGCCTTGAAGTTCCGTTATTTCGTTTCTGACAACGACGCTCTGCTCCTTGATTTCGGCATCAATGGCAAAAATCAGAAAAATGTGCCTGACACCGAACACTCCGGCAACTATTCTTCCGGCTACCATGGAGACTTCAAGTTGAATATCGGCTATGAGCGCCATTTCTACAACTATAAGCGCCTTGACCTTTATGCCGGAGCTAAACTCGGTCTGGCCCATAACTTTGCCGGTTCGAAGGAGCATGCCGAGCGTGACAATTATGAGTACACAAACCAGCATTTTGGTAAATATGGTGACTATGTCAAAGCTACCGGTTTCAACTTCGGAATCTTCACCGGATTGGATTTCTATGTCTACAAAGGCCTTTTCGTAGGTGTTGAACTGGGATTCACCATGACCGACATGTTCCCTGGCAATGTGAAGACTGAGGTTACCACAATCACCAATGGCATTAAGGATGTGCAGACCACCGAATCGAAACTCGGCGGCCATGACTTTACTTTCACCACCAGCGTGCAGCCCCTTGTGCGTCTTGGCTGGAAGTTCTGATTCAGACACACCGATTTATCTTTACAAACCGTGGACCGCTCTGGCGCGGCCCACGGTTTTTTGATTTTGTATTTCTCCGAAAATATGTAACTTTGCGGTATCCTGACGTTTTGACCGTGTAGCATTGCAGAAACCGATGCCGGATTTGGTAAAGGCGGGCGGGAATGAATACTGAAGTAGAGGCTTCGTAGTAAAGTTTATTTTAGAGCGTTTACACGACGTTTGATTCTTGACTGTCTGGAATCTCGCAAATTCACAATTTCTGTCAGGGATGAAGCAACTGGTAGATGCCCATGTATGGGGCACAAAACTGGAGAAGAAAAATGCGCCGTGTGTTGGAGCGTTTTCCCGATCTGCGTGACCGTGAGACGTGGGCGTATGGCGATTCTTCTGCCGATGTCCCGTTGCTTGAGTGTGTCACGCATGGCTGTCGGGTATAAATGAAATCAGGATGTATCATTGTGATACATCCTGATTTTTTATTGTGGGTATGGATCGGTTTACTGTTGGAGAAGTTCGTGGATCGTCGCTGTGCCGGCCAGGGTCAGACGCACTGTCTCAGGGTAGATAGAGAGAGAGACATAAGGTGTTGAGATAACGTCTGAGTGAAGCACCTTGCCGTTGGCGTCGAACTGAGCCAGGTAGAGCGGTCCGCCTGCGATCTGGGAGGTTAATACGACGATCTTTTTAGCCGCAGGCACGCGGTCGAACGACATGGAGCCGGCGGTGGTGTATGTGGTGGCCGGGTTGGCGTCGAATGCCAGAAGAGCGCCCTGAGGATCGGAGCAGGCGATGTTGAGACCTATTCGCTCGGCTGATGGCGGATTCACACGGAACGTGCGAACGGACGCCCAGTTTTGTTTTGACGACGGCAGCCGGCGCAGGCGAAGGTAGCGTGAGTCGACGGGCGCGCCGGAATAGCTTACTATGTATGTCTGTTTGAGCGAATCGGTGAGCGCGGTCCATTTTTGGCCGTCGACGGAAGACTCAAGGATCACGTGGTCGAAGTAGTCCACATCGTCCACGGAGTTGCGTCCCTGATGTACGATCACCTCGTCTACTGGACGCACCATGCCGAGATCCACTCCTATCCAGTCGCCTTCTTTCTGTGAGTTGGCCGAGGTGTAGTAGGTGGTGGTGTCGTTGTCGAGCATAAGATTGGCCAGAGTGGTGCGCAGATTGGGGTACGTGCCGGCGCCGTGGTAGATGGTGGGCATGGTGCCGCTGAGCTTTGTGTAGAAGTCCACGAGCATGCCGTCCATGGCGTTCTCATAGAACGGATGCAGTTTCATGGTGCCTGACTTGTGGGCTTCATAGGCCTCGCGGTCGGCTTTGGTCATGAGATTTTCCACGTAGCGGCTCCAGAAAATGGAGTCATTGTCTTGCTCGAATGTTTTGATCAGGTCGAGAGTGCGCAGTCCGCGCTGGCCTATTTTGCCGAATTCCGTGAGCCAGGGTTTGAGTTCCGACAGGAGCAGTTTGTTGTCCATGCCGGCGTTCATATCCTCGGGCACGCGTGTGATTCTTGCGAATTCCTCGCGCAGTTTTTCGAATTGTGCCGGGGTGTAGTCGTTGTAGGGGAAGGTGACCGTTTCCCATGATTCGTCGCGGCGGTATCCGGTTTCTGTGTCGGAGGAGTGTATGGCAAATGTGCGGTAGGCGTCAGCCGCGCGGGGAGCGAGTTCGCGCAGTCCGCGTTCCCAATTGTCGATGGGGTTGTAGGCGGAGGTATTCCAGCAATAGTCGGCCACGCCGTACAGCGCGAGTTTGGACGCTTCGCCATGTTCCATCGGGTTGCTTTCGATGCCCGACACCTGATCGGGGGTGAGTGTGGTGTCCAGACCGTAGACCGGGCCCTGGAGGATTATGTTGCGGCAGTAGTCTGTGACGGGATAGTTCCACCAGAACAGCGCGGGACGTTTGATACGGGAATTGACGAAGTCGAGTGTCTCGGGTGTGAGATCGCTGCATACCACGGCTCCGGTCCAGAATACTTCAGCATCAGGCGTGAGATCGCGTCCATAGATGGCAAGTGGACCTTCGGGACCGGGTTTGGCCCAGAGCTGGGAGTAGTCGGTGGGGCATATCATCATTTTGGTCACGTCGCCTTTGGCATGTACAAAGTCGCGGGTGAGGTCGTTGACCAACGCGGCCTGCCGGGCGGGATCCGTGCCTATTCCTTCGATATCGTCAAAGAAGAGGGCGAACGACCGCACTCCCAGGTCGTACATCATGTCAAGCTTGCTGACCAAAGAGTCATAGTCGGCCTTGTCCCACCGGATGTCTTTGCCAGGATGTATCGCCCAGACGAAGTCAACTCGGTTGCGGCGCGAGACTTCGACGAGTTCGGATATTTCGCGGGCTTGCTCTGCAGGGTAGGGCTGGCGCCAGTGCGGCGAGGAGTGATAAGGGTCGTCCTTGGGGCCGTAGATGTAGTTGTTCATCTTGTGACGGCCGTAGAAGTCGATGAGCGACAGGCGCACCTGATGGCTCCACGGAGTGCCGTAGAAGCCCTCGACCACACCGCGGTTGGGCATATCGGGCCAGTCGGTCACGGTCATTGCCATCAGCGAAGTGTCGTTCTGCTCCAGCAACTGGCGCAGGGTCTGGAGACCGTAGAATGCGCCGCGTTCGTCAAAACCGGTGATTTCCACCCCTTTGTCGGATATGGACAGACTGTATGCACCGGTCACTGGCTTTACGCCTGCCTTCAACGCCTGTTTCTTGCCGAAGTCGATAGTGAGCGGACATGCTTTTTTCCCTTTGGATATGTTGAGGAAGTCCAGATCTCCGGCAAATGCCTTTTTCTTGTCTTTGACTTTGAAGCCGTTGCCGGTATGAACGGTGGTTTTTGTGTCCACGTTCATGGAATGAGGAGTGGGGTTGACAGCCGGAATTCCTTTTCGGTCGATCTTGTGGCCCGGAACTTTGTTGAATTCCTGGATTTCGGAGCGTTGCGACGAAAGGTCGAATTCCTGTGCGGAAACCGTGACGGCGCATGACGCTGCCAGTGCAAGCATTATGTGCTTTAGTGGAATCATAATGAAAAACAGTTGATATTAGATGTTGTTTACATAACAAAAATACACAAAAAAAGAGAAACCTGCAAGATTGTAAGTTTCTCTGATTTGTAGCGAATCCGGGACTCGAACCCGGGTTTCCGCCGTGAGAGGGCGGCGTGCTAGGCCACTACACTAAATCGCCGTCGCATTTATTAACGGTGCAAAGTTAAGGATAAAATTTCATCCATGCAACATTTTGCTGTAATTTTTCAAATTTTGACTACTTTGGCACCCGCATTTTTAAATTGCGGCATGGCCATGCCTACTCCGGCGCCAATAAATGTCGGGTCGCAGACCACATATTTTTTACCGTTGACCGACAGATAGTCGCCCTGCACGGCTGAGTTGAATTTTACGGCCGTGGCCATGTGGTTGGGATACTCCACCAGCACGGCTTCGAGTCCGAGGAGTTTTCTGACAAGATACAGGTAGAGTACCGACCGGTCCTCGCAGTCGCACTGCGGGTAGTAGAATAGTTCCTCTACGAAAAACGGTTTCTCGTAGCCGAACTGGGCATCGTCGGTGGCATAGTCGAACGCATGCTGTACATAGTCAAGCAGTACGGCGGCCGCTTCCAGTTCGCTTTTACCTGCTATTGCCGGACGGAGTGCGCCCAGCAGCCCGGTCTCGAATTCCGGGTCGACTGATGCGGTTGCATAGACGCTGTAGGCACATTGCGGCAGGCGGCTATAGAATCCGATCAGTTCTTTTGGTACCGGAGTCGTGGCCGATAATGCCGCCGACTTGCCGGAACCGGTGCGTGTGTATGTTTTTCCTGTCTTATTGAAAACGGGCATCGAGACCAGGTGCATGTCCACAGTTCTTTTTGCGGAGGGCGACTCTTTTTCGCACATGCGGAAGGCGTAGGGGGATCTGGCGTCCGGATCGTAGTATTTGGTGCCGTTGATGTCGACGAACACCACTCCGTACAGTTCGCAGTTCGGAGCAAAATAAAGGGTAAGACGTTTTTCGGCCGGGATTATGGCCACACGGGATTTATATCCGAGTTGGTTGAGCAGAAACTGGCGCAGCACTTTGCTTTCGTTGGGACCGGCGTATTTTTCCGACAGGTCTTTGATGAAGAGGAATGTGGCCCAGTCGTTGTTCAGCCCGTTGCCGCGCAGGGTCTGCAGTTCGGCAACGAGTGGCTTGTAGTCTGTGGCAAACAATGCTTCATAGGCATCGGCAATGCTTTTTTCGTTGAGCGAGTTTAGTTTTACCGATCCTTTCATGGCGTTGCTTACATGGTATGTGATGCCGCCGAATGTGATGGGACTGCGGCCTGCGCCGGGAGACTGGAGCGGATGTGGCTGACGGGGGGCCGGAGCCGGAACCGGAACCGCCGGTTTTGCTTTCTCCGGGGTTTGTTCTGACGGTATGGTTTCCCGCTGTGGTTGCTGCGGCTGCTGCGGTTTTTGTGGCTCGTCGTTCCGCTGTGGTTGTTGCGGACGGGGTTGAGGTTTCGGTTTAGGAGTTTGTCCGGCCGGTTTGGTTGGCCTGGGCTTTTCCGTAGTGATGGTCTGCTGCGGAGTCTTGCCCCCTTGTGACCTGGCTCCCTGACGGCTCTGGCTGGTGGTCAGGTCCAGAATTTCGTCGATTTCCAGCTGGCGGGGCGTGTCGTCCTGCGGTTGCGACGGGTCTGTCGCCGGAGTGTACAGAGGCTGGGTTTCCGGCTCGGGCATGGTGCGCTGTTCCTGTGGCTCCGAGGCCTGATACTTTTTCCAGGGATTGCGCATGAAGTTGATGAAATCGCGGTTAGCTTCGTCGATAAAGCTGTTGAAGTCCGTCAGGGCATCGCTCATGAAAGAGTCGAAATCGCCCATGTCGTCGGGACGAGAACTTGCAGGAACCGTACACAGTGCGGTGGCGGAGACGAGAAGTGCTAACGTTTTTTTCATCAGTGCGGATTTAAGAGTTGGGTGAAAGAATGGGGCGGATCTGCGGGAAAACACTCCGCCCCATGGTTTTTATTTAGTATTCTTCGGGTTCTACGGGTTCGCCGATGAAATCCTCGGCATGTTCAGACAGGCTGCCGAGCTGTGCCCGTTCCTGGGCTATGCGTCCGGCTTCCTCGCGGGCTTTGCGGGCTTTGACTTCGTCAATGGACATGAACACGTTGAATTCCTTTGCGCCGTTCGAAGTGGTGCGCACCAATGCGAAGTGCTCTTTGACGAGTCCCGATAGTTTTGTGTTGACTGCGGCTTCGTAAGCAGCACCGAATTTTTCGATCTCTTCCGGAGTGGTGGTGTGGGAATCAGCGGCCAGGACGGACTTCATCTTACCCACGATCTGAGCCTTTGCTCGGGTGGCATAGCTTGCTATGCCGGAATGGATGGCGTTTTCACGTCCGATTTTGTTGCTGCGGCCTATTGCAATGCCGGTGATGGGAATGCGGTTTTCTTCATCGGATTCGATATATGTGCGGTATTTGATCATCGCATATTCCATGGTCGATGTGCTTGCCAGTGGTTCCCAACCGGCTTTTTTCAGCTCTTTGCAGCGTTTTTTTGAGTCTTTCTCCACTGCTTTTGTCTGAGATTTGGAGAGAGTGGCGGTCTGTGCCGCGATATGGCTTTGTACGGGGCAGACTACTGTCGCTGCCAGAAGAGCCAGAATTGTCAGGATTTTTTTCATTACGAGTGTAAGTTGAGATTTTGATTGTTGTTGTGATGTATGTAGAAGAAAAAGTGCTTATTCCCAGTCGCATGAGTAGGGCAACGAGAGCCTGATGCGCTCTACGGCCTGCGTGACGGGGTTAACCACGGTTATCGTGCCGTTGGCTACGTGCAATGTGGATTTGCTTACGGCGGGTACTCGGTATGTGCCTTCGGCCAGCGCGTTGATCTGGATCAGGCCGCGGGTTGAATATATGCCGTCGATATTGTCGAAGATCACGGGAGTGCTGATTCCGGGAATGTTCAGTTCGATGGATTTTAGCCCGAAAGCAGTGGTGCCACGGTTGTTGAGCGTGAGCCTTACGGATATGTTGCCTATGGTCCTGGATGCCGCATCGACGGAGTCTGCCGAAAGGACGATCTGTCCCTGCGGCACCACGGAGAATTTTTCGTTTTGCTGACCGGAGTTTAAGCCGTTGAGTGAGAATCGGCGTGTGAGTTTGCGCGAGTCGATGCGTGCGGTGACTTCGATATAGTTTTCCTCGTCGGGAAGGCAGTCGCTGCTGTCGAAGGTGATCACAGATGCGCCGTCGTCGATGTCGACCTGCAGATCGGACGCGCAGTTTGATTTGACAGTCACCGGAGCGTGGTGGCGGAAGCGTCGGCCTGCGATCGTGAATCCTACATTAAGTTCATTGCCGGATGTGAATGATCCGGTAAGAGCTATGGATTTAGGCAGTTCTTTGTAGCTTGCTGTAAGTCCGCGGACCTTGGCGCTGCGCACATCGTCGAAATAGTATTTCGACAGAGCGTCGAGAGTGGTGAGTGCGTCGCGTATCCCCTCCATACTGTCGACGGTGTCGTAGCCGGATTCGATTTCCTCGAGTTCTCTGTCCTTGCCGGCATCGTATTCCTCGAATTCGGCCACGAGCCGCTGCTGTTCGGCGCGGGAAAACGGATATTTCACGAAATATTCGTAGTAGTCGGTTTTCGTGTCTTTGTCACGGACCTTCACCCAATATACATCTTCGGCTTTCGACAGGGATATGCCTTTGAGAAACGGCAGGTTGGCGCCGCGTATGGCCGTGGAGCTTGAATAGCTGTCGGACGATTCCACTTCGCCGTTCACCACCACCTCGCTGCTGACATTCGAGCGGTTCACGCTTACGTTGCGAGCCACAGACAGTATCATCTGCGAGGTGATCTCCTGCTCGGCAAGCGAACGGGCTTCGGCTATGGTGGGAGCCTGAACGGCCGCTACGATGTAGCCTTCGGTGGCTGAAGCTATCCATTCCGGAGTCTTTTTTGTGCTGCGTTCCAGAACTTTGGTCTCGCCGCGTGCTACTGACGGACAGCAGAGTGCGGCTATCGCGGCAATCAGAATGCAGGTGCGTTTGATGATCAGTCCCATTGTACAGGCAGATTGTAGATGGACACGTTGTAGTTGCCGAACACTATTTTCATAAAGGAGAATGAGGAGACAGACGGACTCACATTGTTGACTGTGAACTCGATTTTGACCGGTACCTGCTGCGGGATGTTGATATAGGAAGCATATCGGCCGCGTGTGGAGAGATTGTTTCGCGGGCATTCTTCACCGTTGGAGTCGAAAGCCTGATCAAGTTGCATGTATACCTCCTTGGCGTTGATTTTGAGGTTTTTCATTTCGCCAAGAATTTTAACCTGGTCGCCGTTGCTCAGCCCCAGACACGATATGATCTTGAAATCGAATTCGTCGGGGTCGCTCAGCTTGATGGTAGTCTGCTGTTCCGGTTCTGCCGCGGGGGCAGGGGTGGCGGCAGGTTCCGGTTCTGGCATTGGCTCAGGTTCCGGTGTCGGAGCTGGCGTGGGGACGGGCACAGGTACATGTACGGGGACCGGCACTTCGCGTTCCACATATACGGTGTCGGGGCTCACCGCGGCCGGAGGTGTGTCGGCGGGAGTGCCGGAGAGTTCGGCCAACAGCATCCGGGCCGTTTCGTAGCAGTCCACTTCCGCCGGCACGGAGCCAAGGCATGCCGCGGCTTCGTCGGGGTGTCCGCTGTCGGCAAGCTGCTGAGCGCGCTGCAGGATGGTGGCACAGTTTGTGGCGTAATGGTCAGACACTTTTTCGCGTGATTTGCGTATGAATCGCACATAGACAGGATCTGACGGCTTGATGCCGGTGGCCATGGCTTTCATCGCGCTTTTTTTACCGCCTACGGCACTTCCTGTCAGAGGTATGGTTGACGAGAAAAAGACTGTGCCGTCTATGTGGTTGACAGCCGTAAGCGTCAGTTCTGCCTTGATACGGCCTACTTCCTGCATGAGACCTTCGGATTCGACGGCTTCACCTACAGCCAGTGTCGGAATTACGGCCAGAGCGTTGGACTCGCCGTCGCTCAGGGCCGAAGTGCGGTTGAGAGCCTGACGCAGTTTCCCGTCTATGGCGGTTGCCACTTCCGCTGGGATCTCGTCAGATTCCAGCGGCATGAGGGCGAAACGGATATTGTCGCCGACGCTTTGGGCCATGGCAGGGAGTGCCGTGGCTAAAGTGAGCAGCATGCTTGTGAATAGCTGTTTCATTTGATAGTGGTGTTTGGTCATTCGACGATTACCAGAATTTTCTGGCCCATTGATGTGACTTTGGGCTTGTATTCATCGCCGAGCTGTGTGCGGAGGAATTTACGGAAGTCTCCGCCGAAGTTGGACAGAGTGTAGGACCGGTTCTTCTCTGCGTCCCACAATGGCACGTTGATGCGTATGCTTATGTATTTGTCGGTGCTCTGGCTCATGTCGTAGTTGCTCTGATAGGCATTGGCGCGCAGCCATTCATCGAGGGCGTCTTTGAAAAATTCGCCGCTTGCGGGTGAGTCGGAGTCGAAGTCCCAGTCGCTCACAGCTTCCGAAAGGTTCAGTTCCATGTTGACCTCACGACCTTTCTTTATCATATCCTCAAACGAGGAACTGAGCTGGGAAAAGAAGTCGGCGGTGATTTTCTTGACGGCATAGTCCGACAGCCTCATGGAGTCGCGCGTGTGGTAGTAGCCGCTGGCAAAGGCCTTGGTGGCAAGCCGTCCGGCTGTCTGTTTCTCCACTGCGCGGAGATTGAGGGTGACCTCGCTCTTTCCGGAAGCGTCGGTGATCATGTCCACATCCACGGTCACGACGATGTCGCCGGGCAGTTGTTGGACAAACATGGTGGCGTTGTCGGTCTGGGCGCCGTCGCGCAGCATGGATGAGTTTTTGGAGTTCTGGAGCTGGCTGATGAAGTCGCGGGTCTTGTATCCGCGTTTCTGGAACTCTTCGGCCACACGGTCGATGGTGTAACGTACCATATCGCTGCTTTCGGCAATGGCGCGCATGGACTCGAAGCTGTAGCCCGTGGTGGCATTGACGTCTGGCACCACTACTATGGTGGGGTTAAGTGACGCTGTGGCGTTGACGACTTTAGCATCGCTCCATCCGGGATTAAGCGTGAGCTTATTGCGTTCGAGTTCCGATTTCAGGGTCTTGAGATTGACGGATATACGCACATGAGCGATGGTGTTGCCGCGTATTTTTTCTGTTTTTTCAGTTTTGGGCCGTGTCGTCAGATAGTTCAGATAGCGGTTTTCCTGAAAGAAACGGTAGTCATAGTCCTTGGTTTCGCCCGAGATCATGGACACGCCGGATTTCAGACCGTCAATGCCGGAATGAAACAGGGCGTTGAATGCAGAGCGCAGGGCCTGCTCTTCGGCTTCTTTCTTTTTCTGAGCCGATGCCGTGGAGTTGAGTGTCACCACATCGCCGTCTATACTTACAAGTGTCACATTATCGGAATAATTCTGAGCGTCGGCGCCGACGCTCAGAATTATTCCGATAAGAAACAACAGTAAATGTTTCCACATGGTAGGATGTTGATTTACAGATTATGAAATTAGATAGAGAAGCCTGCGCGCTCTTTCTTGGGAATGGATTTGACAATGATTGTCTGTCCGGCATCCATTGCCTTTTTGAGTTCTTTGCCGCCTTTTTTCACTTCGGCAAGAGAGATATCGCCGCCTTCTACGGATTTCACTTCAGCTTCGCCGATGACACCGTGCGATGTGCGTCCTGCGATCTTGCGCTCCACACAGATGGAGAATTTGTTGCCTTTGACAACGCCGGCGTCAGATCCTACGCTGATATATACGGATTTGAACTCGTCTTTTTTCTCTTCGGCTTTGTCGAGAATGGTGCCCATAATGGGGAATGCCTCTTCAATAAAGCTTTTCACACCGCGTTTTGCGGTCTGGCATACTTTCATCACCGCTTCGTCGGGCGTGTCTGAAGTCTGGAGGTTGAGGATTTCGTCGCCGGCCTTGATGGTTTTGGTGCTTATGATCTTGCCGTTGGTGGGATTGATGGCTTTAAGGGTGTAGTTGATCACGGCATCATAGTAGACGGAACCTTCTTTCGTTACGTGGCGTGCTACGGTCAGAGCGGTGATGCGTCCCTGAATCAGGGCATTGGCGCCCTCTTCTTTCATTGCAGCCAAACGCTCCATGTCATCTCCGTCGGAAAGATCACCGGTTTCGCGGCGGCTTCTTTCCTGTGCGAGTGCGCTTTTGGAGTCCACGTCGATGAGGTTGACACGGTTGGTCTCGTTGATGGCATCTATCACATAGCCGCGGAGTTGCTCTGCAGTGTTGGAGTCCACGTCGGAGGGACGCCAGAAATAGTCGATGAATACGTTGGATTTGCCGGTGGTTTCCTGTGCACTGATGCTGTCTGCTCCGAATGCTCCCATGGTAAGGCAGATTGCAATGCAAATTTGTTTGAAGGTCATCATAGTTAGGAGGTAATGATTGGTTTAAGTTAAATTTCGCTGCAAATATACGGCAAACTATGCAAATTACCCCCCCCGATAGTTAATAATTGTTAATGAATGCAAATGCCGATTAAACAACATGATTCTCTGATCCTAAATAAGGCTATAAAAATAAGTCACCTGTGTCATATCTGACACAAGTGACTCTGATGTGGCTGGGACAGCCGGACTGTAAGCCGGGTTATGTCGGTCGCCGGGATTATCGCACGGGCGAATCCCGGTGCCGGCCCGTCATTTATCTGAGCGGCGTGTTGCCACGGCGCGCTTAAGCAGTCTACCCCCCGGCAGCGGGCGAGCAACCCTTAATTGCCGGTATACTTGACCTTGCAACCCATAAGGCGTGCGGCCGCCAATGTCGCCATCGGCGCCGGTGAGCTCTTGCCTCACCTTTTCACCCTTGCCTGAAGTCCGCAGAGCGGATTCCGGCGGTTATTTTCTGTCACGCTACTCTGCCGTTATGTGCTTTCGGCGGCTTTCCGTTAAAAAGTATGGCGCTCTGTGTTGCCCGGACTTTCCTCACGTCACCTGAAAATGGCGCCGCGCGACGAGCCGTCCGGCAGTCCCAGAAGTTTTATAGTTTATAGTTTATAGTTTATAGTTAGGAGTCGGGAGTGGATTAGTAGTTTCTGGCGAAGATCACACGGCGGTGCGACGGGCGGCCGGTGAGCATGTCCACGCCTTCTTCCTCGGGAGCATTGAGAGGAATGCACCGGATGGTTGCTTTGGTCTCTTCCTTGATGCGTTCTTCGGTTTCGGGCGTTCCGTCCCAATGCGCGAGGATGAAGCCTCCGCGTTCGAGTGCAGCTTTGAAGTCTTCGTAGGTGTCGACTTTCACGGTCATTTCCTCGCGGTGCCGGAGCGCCTTGTTGTAGATGTTGGTCTGGATTTCTTCGAGCAGGGCAGGTATGCGTTCGGTGATGGAGTCGAGTGCGTCGACTTCTTTTTCCAGAGTGTCGCGACGCATCACTTCTACGGTGCCGTTGGCTATGTCGCGTGTGCCGATAGCCAGACGTACGGGCACACCTTTGAGCTCATAGTCTGCGAATTTGAATCCGGGACGGCGGTTGTCGGCATCGTCGTATTTGACGCTTATGCCTTTGGCTCTCAGGGCGTCGATTATGGGATTTACGTGTGCGGAGATCTCGGCCAGCTGTTCGTCATTTTTGTAGATAGGCACGATCACTACCTGGATCGGGGCAAGGTGCGGAGGAAGCACCAGACCGTTGTCGTCGCTGTGGGTCATGATCAGGGCGCCCATCAGTCGGGTCGACACACCCCATGATGTGGCCCATACGTATTCGAGCTGGTTCTGTTTGTTGACAAATTTCACATCAAACGCCTTGGCGAAGTTCTGGCCAAGGAAGTGGGAGGTGCCGCTCTGCAGGGCTTTGCCGTCCTGCATCATCGCTTCGATGGTGTAGGTCTCGATGGCGCCGGCAAAGCGTTCGTTGGCAGTCTTGACGCCTTTAACCACGGGCACTGCCATGTATTTCTCGGCAAAATCCGAGTATACGTTAAGCATCTTCACGGCTTCGGCCTGAGCCTCTTCGGAGGTGGCATGGGCCGTGTGGCCTTCCTGCCAGAGGAATTCGGCCGTGCGCAGGAACATGCGTGTGCGCATTTCCCACCGCATCACGTTAGCCCACTGGTTGACCAGAATAGGCAGGTCGCGGTAGGATGTGATCCAATTCTTATATGTGTTCCAGATGATGGTTTCGGATGTGGGGCGTATGATCAGTTCCTCTTCGAGACGGGCATCGGGGTCGACCACCACGCCGGATCCGTCGGGGGCGTTTTTAAGACGGTGGTGTGTCACCACGGCGCATTCTTTGGCAAATCCTTCCACGTGTTCGGCTTCGCGCGAGAGGAATGATTTGGGGATGAGAAGCGGGAAGTAAGCGTTGACATGACCGGTTTCCTTGAACATGCGGTCGAGCTGCTGCTGCATTTTTTCCCAGATAGCATAGCCGTAAGGCTTGATTACCATACATCCGCGCACTGCCGACTGCTCGGCAAGGTCGGCTTTGATGACCAGGTCGTTATACCACTGCGAGTAATTGTCGGCCCGCTTGGTGAGGTCTTTGAGTTCTACTGCCATAAATTATAATGTCGAAATTTTTTTGCAAAATTACACAATTCTGCATTTATTGCCAAATAATATCGGGGAGGGGGTGGGGTCAGTCGGTGGCCGACGCGGGCAGTAGCCGGAATGTGAGCCGGTGGAGAGGGCAGGGGCCATGAGCGGCGATGGCGGCACGGTGTGCCGCAGTGGGGTATGCCTTGTTGGATTCCCATCCGTAGTGGGGGTATTGTAAAGCGGCCTGACGTATGAATTCGTCACGGTGGGTTTTGGCCAGAATTGATGCCGCTGCTATGTTGCCGACTTTGGCATCGCCTTTCACCACGGTCTGATGCGGCACGTCGGACCATGCCGTGAATTGGTTGCCGTCGACTACCACGAACTGCGGCCGGAGGGTCAGTGCGTCCAGTGCGCGGTGCATTGCGAGGATCGATGCCTTGAGTATGTTGATACGGTCGATTTCGGCTGCGTCGACCGATGCCACCGCCCATGCCACGGCTTCGCGCTCGATGATCTCGCGCATTTGTTCGCGGCGGTGTTCGGTGAGCGCTTTGGAGTCGTTGAGCCAAGGGTGGGTGAATCCTTTCGGCAGAATCACTGCGGCTGCGAATACAGGTCCGGCCAGACATCCGCGTCCGGCTTCATCGCATCCGGCTTCATGAAGACCGGGGTGTAGGGAGTCGGGCAGCAACATTATCTGAAAGAATTGTAACGCCGGAGTATGGAGCGTATGCGTGCCATGAACAGGTTGATGGACACTGGTTTGGCCATTACCATGTCGACCCCGGCGTCGTAGGCGTCGATAGCTTCGTCGAACGAGAGCAGCACTATGGCCGCGTCGACCGTGGACTGCTGTCGCCGCAGATCGCGTGAAAGTTCTATGGCATTGCCGGGCTTGATGTCGCCGTCGACCACAAACAGGCGATAAGTGTCTGCGTTTTCCGGAATGCCTGAGAGGGTCTGGAATTCCTGCACTTCAATGCCTGTCTGCCGTAAGGCCATGGAGAGCAGGGAGAGTAGTTTAGGGTCGGAGGTGGCTACCAACGCGGATGTAACCGGGATTTCGTATGATTGATATGTCGATGAGATTGTGGCCATTTTGTTTTGTAAGGACAAAGATAGGCCAATGAGTCCTAATAAAAGGTATCAGTAACTTGTTTGTGATACTTTTTTGTCAGAACTTTATTATGACATCCGTGTGGCGGCGAGGGTAAGAATCGATATGGAGGTCTGTGGCGATGCGCTGTGGATGGCTTCGGCGCATGCGCAGAGTGTCGATCCGGTGGTGATTATGTCGTCGACAATCAGTATGTGCGAATAGCGGGCAACATCTTCTTGCTGACCGACGCTGAATGTGCCGCGTGCGTTGTCGAGACGCCCGGCTGCGTTTTTGCTTGTCTGCGACGGGTGGCGGCGTGCGCGGAGCAGTGAGCCGACGGGTATGTCGGTTATGTCCGATATGCCGAGTGCTATGTGGTGGCTCTGGTTGTAGCCGCGGCGTATCAGCTTGAGACGGTCGAGCGGCACCGGGACTATCAGGTCTATGCCGTCGAAGAATCCGGTAGGAGCGGTGATTCTGGCGTGGTCTTTGGCCAGCAGCCTGCCAATAGAAGGCCGGCTTTCGTATTTTGCAGCATGGATCAGCCGGGAGTACGGCGACAGACGTTCATAGAAGAAGCATGCGTCGGCATGATGTATTGGGGCATGGCACATGGTGCGTTCGTGCAGCTGGTTGAATTCCGGGGTCTTGTGATAGCCGGTGAGCGGCATGGCGGCATGGCATCCGAGACACATCACCTTTTCGCCGCTCACAAGCGGTGTGCCGCAGACTTCACAGACTTCTGGATAGATGACACTGAGCAGTCCGTCAATCAGTCCCATCGGAGTCCATCCAATAATCCGGATCGCGGACCAGTTCCATGATCAGCGATGGTTCATAGCCGCGTCCTGCGGCAAACCTGATCAGTTTTTGTCGTGCTATGTGGTCGGGTTCGGTTTCTGCCATGCCGATTGTGCGGCATTTGGCACGCAGAAGCGCGCACAGGTTGGCTATGTATGTTTCGTCGTCGATTTCTTCCGCCAGAGCTTCGTCGATAAGATCGCGGTCGATGCGTTTAAGCCTTAGTGCCTGTATGATTTTTATGCGTCCCCAGCGGGCATAGCGGTATTTGTCGCTGACGAATGCCCGGGCATAGCGGCTGTCGTCTATAAACCGTGTGTCGACCAGATGCTGTACGATCGTTTCGGCCTTGTGGCCTGCGATACCCCATCCGCGCAACTTTTCCATTGCTTCCGATGTGCATTGTTCGGACCGTGCGCATAGGTCTTGTAGTCGGGCAAGAGCCCGTTCAGGAGTCAGTGGATTCATTGGCGTGAGATTATGGCAAAGCGTTTGCGGCCGTACATGTCGGTGACGATGTCTGTGTGGCGGAATCCGAAAGATGATGCCAGAGAGGAATATCGGTCAGCTTCCATCGGGTTTATCTCGAAGTAGACGGATCCGCGCTTCGCGAGATGTGACGACGCATATGCGATAATGGCGCTGTAGAATCGCAGCGGGTCCGTGTCGGGCACAAAGAGAGCCTGGTGCGGTTCGTGGTCAAGTACGTGAGATTCCATTGCCGTCCGTTCGGATTCGAGCACATAGGGCGGGTTGCTGACTATCACGTCCCATTCGCCGGGAAGATCGAGCGAGAGTATGTCTTTCTGACGGAAAATGATGTCAGCTCCGATACGAGATTCATTTTCGCGGGCTATCTCCAGAGCGTCGGCGCTGATGTCTATGGCGGTTACCTCCGGAAATTTAAGAGCACGGGCCAGGGTGATGGCTATACACCCCGAGCCGGTGCCGCAGTCGAGCACGCGCAGGTCTTTTTCATAGGAATGGCGGTCGGTGATCATATCCACCAGCTGGGCCGTTTCCGGGCGTGGAATCAGCACGGCAGGTGTGACCTTGAAGTCAAAACCGCAGAAGCGGGCGTGGCCCACGACGTATTGCACAGGTTCGCCGTTACGCACACGTTCAGCCATGCCTGTAGCTTTGTTCTCTGTGAAATCAGGAATCTGCATATCGGCCTTGATAATGGCATCGACCGGCGACATGTTCAGGCAGTGCTCGATTATGATCCGCTCAATGGCGTGCGCTTCGCCGGCATCGAATTTTGCGGCCAGCATGTCGCGCAGGCGTGAGGATAGTTGCTTTACGGTCATGGGATAAAAAGAAAAAGCCGTCCTGAATGGTTCAGGCCGGCAATTTTGTGTGAGCGAACTCGTTATTATTCAGCTTTGAGGCTGTCAGCAGCAGCGGCGAGAGTGTCGGCAGCAGCGCTGAGAGAGTCAGTTACAGTTTCGGTAACTTCCTCTACAACTTCAGTTGCAGTAGGAGCTTCAGTAACTTCAGTGTTAGCTTCCTTGTTACCGCAAGCTACGAGAGCGGCGGTCGATGCTACAGCGAGCATGAGGATGTACTTTTTCATCTTGATTTTGTTGATTTAATTTATAAAACAATTTTTGTGCTTCAAAAACGGTGCAAAGTTATTGTAAAAAATTGAACTTACAAACAAATTTTATGATTTTTTTTGTTTTTACCCACGGCTCTTTCATTTAAGATTTCGTCTCATTCTCGACAAATGTGTTATTT
>ERZ778510.30-NODE-30-length-137712-cov-10.390238_pt1 | contig 137712 bp, 106 predicted proteins | sample MGYA00510348_ERZ778510 | MGnify/ENA primary metagenome ERZ778510 (study PRJEB29527, sample SAMN07138969) | mouse gut metagenome | material: feces | host: mouse | place: China:Nanjing | collected 2016-01-25 ... | reverse complement strand
ACAAAATACAGGATGAGGCTCCGCTACAGGAATAATGACAAGCTTGTCAAATACTTCGATTTCACGACAGAGGAGGCAGCCCAGGTCGGGAATGCCGGATTCGAAGACTGGAGCATGGATAAAGTCAAGGACAGGATTCCCCGCTATTTCCCTTATTTCTCTGATGCACAGGAGAAATGGTGGGACAGCAACAATACGGAGACCACATCCAGGCATTTAAGCTTGTTTAATCCGACAGCTTACACCTGTTTTCCTACAGTCTGGTACACTGAAGAAGGCCGAAACGGAAAAGCCGCAGTAATAACGGCAGTGGCTACATACAGTACCAACACAGGCGCTCAGGCTCGCGGAGCAACTCAAGGCGAGCTGTTCATAGGGACCTATGGAGGAAACCGCAAGCACAATTTCACTTCAAGGCCGTCAGCCGTAAAATTCTGGTACAAATATGCTCCGGAAGGAAACGACACATGGCAGGCTCTCGTGCAGATTATGAACGGCAGCTCCGTAATCGGAGAAGGCCGTCTCACCAATTCTGCATCGGTATCATCATGGACAGAAGGCACTGTCAACATAACATATTCCAACACCAAACTGAAAGCAACAGGAATTTACATACAGTTCCTCCAGTCAACTTCATCAAGTCCGAATATAAAATGGAACAAGACTCTAAGGATTCCTGACGGGGAATTTACCCTCCATGCAGGAAGCCAGCTTACTGTTGATGACGTAGAACTCATTTATTAGACCCATATATAACAGCTTATATAATCATGAAAAAGACATTTTACACAATATTGGCATGCTCGGCCATATTCACCGGCTGCAAAGACACCATCCTTACGGAAAACGGCACAGGAATCCTGGCTTTCAACCTTGGCTGGAACCAGGAAGACTACTCTGACAAGATAATAGGCGTAAAGTCAGAGGGGGGAGCCACTGAAATGGACATAAACGAATTCGAGGTGACCATAAACTCTTCAACAGGCTCATATACAAAGTCTTTCCTATACAAGGACGTGCCTTCAATGCTTGAGCTTTCAGCTGGTTCATATACAGTTTCCGCCCACTCTCCCAACATAAGCGGAGGAATGGCGGCATGGAACTCACCGGAATATGCAGGAAGCAAGACTTTCGATGTGGCAGTCGGAAAAATCTCCACGGTTGAGCTTGTATGCACCTTGTCCAACATGAAGGTCTCAATCAACTGCTCTGACAAATTCCTCAACGAGCTTTCCGATTTTGTAATCACAGTCTCACAGGAGAGCAGCTCGCTGACATGGAGAAGACAGGAAGTGATTGACTCCAAGGCCGGCTATTTCCCTGTAGCTCCCCTTACGGTATTCGTCAGCGGAACCAGGGCGATAGACAATTCCACTGCGACAGTCACATTCAAAATCCCGAATGTGGCGGCAAAGGACCACCATGTAATAAACATTGACGCGACTACCACAGGAAGCTCTCAGTTCCAGCTTTCTGTCGATACCGGCACAAATGACAAAGATGTGGAAATCACGGTTCCCGGCTTTGACCAGAACCCTGTTCCTGACCCGGAGGAGCCTGAGATTCCGGAAAACCCAGGCACTGCCGAGGCACCGTCAATAGAATGGGCGGCCAATCCGAGCTTCGACACAATCGAAATCACTGACGAAATGGATGTGAATCTTGTTGTCAAGGCTCCTGGAAAAATCAAGCAGTTCAAGGTTACTGTAAGTGAGAATTTTACAGAGATGGTTGGCATGATGGGCGCAGAAAACGGTGTCATGGACTTGATAAACAATACCACACTGATAGAGAACCTTGGAGGTATGCTTATGCTGCCTACTGGAAATGAACTTCTCAATCAGACTGAGGTCAATTTCTCTTTGTCGAAGCTTGTCCCGCTCATTTCCCAGGTAGGAACCGCTGGCGAAGATTACAGTTTCACACTTGACGTGGAAGACGCACTCGGACAGACGCTCTCTAAAGTGTGCACTTTCCACAATCCGGCTGCTGCCCAGTAATATAAAGATGTCATGACCATGAAACGATTATTGATTTCATTGCTTGCCGTGGCAGCTGCCACGACGACGGTTCCCTCTTGCGTGGAGGTGCAGCCGGAGTCTGACGGAACCGGCTATCTCAACCTGAATGTTGAGAAGGATGCGCCCAATGATACGATTTATGTCAGTCCCAATACTAAAGGCGCAGAGACAGAAGACAGGAAAATCGGCATCAAGATATATGACAATGTGGGAGACCTTGTCCATGAGGCCGAGGACTATACAGCAATGGGCACCTTTGAGCTGAGGACAGGATATTACCGTGCTGTCGCATTTTCCGGAGAGAGCCCGACCGGCGCGTCTTTCGATTCCCCATACTACAGCGGAGAACAGAATTTCTCAATAAGGAGAGGACAAACCGAGACTCTTGACATCACATGCCGCCTTGCAAACATCAAGGTGACAGTAACTCTCGACCCTAAAATCATCGAGAAATTCAGCGAATACAAATTCACTGTTACAGGCAATGAGAATTCCGTATTGGAATATAACCAGGACCTGGCGAACTTCTCCAGGGAGGGTTACTTCCCTGCCGCTGTCACTGAGCTTACGTGGGAACTTGCCCTTGTCAGCAAGACAGGCATCGCCTACAATACGCTGAGCGGCACTTATGAGAACGTGAAGCCTTGCCAGCACTACAGATTCAACTTTACCCTAAAAGAGGAAGAGCCGTCAACCGACATCGGAGGCTCCATATTCACAATCATTCTGGATGACTCGCTCAACCAGAAAGAGTATGACATTAACCTTGATTTCGGCAAGAAGGCCCCTGTGATTTCCGCTGGTGAGCAGAATCTTGAAAATCTTGAGCATTACGACGGAGACCCTTGCAGCATCAGCATTTCGTCAGAATCCCATATAGAGTCGCTTGTCATCTCGCACGATGACCCGGCTCTTGAAACTGCCGGCCTGCAACGCTCAGTCGAGCTTGCCGGAGCCGGAGCGGACCTTCTTTCAGAACTCTCTGCGATAGGCATCGTTACAGAGGGCATAGTATCACAGATTGCGACAAAGGCTGACGGAAATCCTGAAAGTGCGTCAATTGATTTTTCCGCCTTCCTGTCCTCTTTGCCAGAAGGCAGATACACGCTGAACTTCAATGTGACTAACGGCGACGGTGCAGCTGAGACTGCAATGAATGTAAATGTGCTCGGGGAACGCCCTTCTGCTGTCATCAATGCTGTTTCCGCAGAAGAGGTCTGGGCCATGTTCGCCAAAGTAAAGGCCACCTATGTATCACAGGGCAATCCTGAAGGATTTGGATTCAGATATAAGGCTGCTGATGCCGACACATGGACAGAAGTGGCTGCCGCTTCCCATGACGGGGCAAGCAGCACTTTCACGGCCGAGATACGCGGACTGCAGCCTTCGCAGAGCTATGTAATCAAAGCCATCTGCTCTGATGCTGAAGGCCCGGAGACATCATTCACCACCGAAAGCGCGGCAGTTGTCCCTAACATGAACTTCGATGCCTGGTATCAAGACGGTAAGATATGGTTCCCTGGAGTATCTTCAGACAACTGTTTTTGGGATACTGCCAACAAAGGCTCTTCAGCATTAAGCATTTTCCCGACTACACCAGAGGAAACCAATGTCATCTCAGGCAAAGCAGCAAGACTTGAAAGCAAAAAGGTAGCTTTGGTCGGGCTTGCAGCCGGAAACATATACACCGGAAAATTCATTGAGGCCGTGATGAACATAACCAAGCCTGGAGCAAAACTTGACTGGGGCATTCCTTTCGGGTCAAGGCCTCTTGCTCTCAAAGGAAACTACATGTACAAGCCGGTGGCAATTGACCAGGCAAAAGCTCCGTATACAGACATGAAAGGCAAGACTGACATAGGCCAGATACAGATAATGCTCACCGACTGGGATGAACCTTTCAGGATAAGCACAGCAGACGGAGATTTTGTACAAGTCAATACTGACAAACACATCATCGGATACGGAACGATGGACCTCAATGAAACAACTGGCTATCAGGAATTTACAATCAATGTAGATTACCGTGACAGGACAAGGACGCCGAAGTATATCGTGATTGTGGCTTCCGCCAGCAAATACGGAGACTACTTCACCGGAGGTGTCGGAAGTACCCTCTACCTTGATGAATTCGAGCTTGTATATGACCCTGAGCAACTAAACTGATTTTGAATTGATGAAAAAAAGAATAATATTTTTCACCATTATGCTCGCTTTGGCCACAGCCCTCACGGCTGCGGCCAAAAGCGATACTACGGCAGTCAAGCCATTCGACAGAGGAATCGGGAAAAGCAACTCGTGCTTCATTCCAAAAGGAACCGTAGGCGCTGGAGTGTCATTTTCCTACAGCAAATACAATCTCGGCAACATGGCAGATGACGCCGGCTTCTCAATGCTGTTCTCTCTTGTGCAGGATCTGCATGGTGACTTTACGTCATTCACCATTTCCCCGTTCGTTTCCTACTTCGTAATTGACAACCTGGCCATAGGCGCACGTTTCAATTATGAACGCTTCGGATTCGGGCTGAACGGAGTAAATCTGTCCATCAATGAGGATTTGGGCCTGTCCCTGAAAGACTTCCACCATTTAAAGCAGTCATATACCGGTTCCATAACCCTGCGCAACTATATGCCGCTTGCCAACAGCAAGCGATTCGCCATGTTCACAGAATTGAGGGCCACCGGAGGCTATGCGCAATCCGAGACATACAGGAAAGAGGATGAAGGAAAATACGGGACATATCAGGATATCTACAAATTCGAACTGGGCGCGGTTCCGGGTGTATCCGCATTCATAACAAACGAGGTAGCGCTGGAAATATCAGTCGGACTGCTCGGTTTCGATTACCAGAAAGTCGTGCAGGTAACCAACCAGGTTGAAAAGAGCCAGATGGAGAAGAGCGGCGCGAACTTCAAGATAAACCTGTTCTCGATTAATTTCGGAATGTCATTCTATCTGCCTACAGGACAGCACCGTCCAAAGAAAAACAAGAACTAATACAAGACTTTTTCATGAAGTTGTCAAGATACATACTCCTGCTATCTGTAATTATGTCCATTTCGTCCTGCCTTATCAGCAACGACATGTCGTATCCGAAGGTTAGCGCGGACATTACAGGTTTCGATGTTGAAGGACAGGTTTCATCAGAAATTGACCCTAAGACACACACGATAAATATAGTCCTGAATGAGACGGCCAACATTTCAAAGCTGAAAATATCAAGATTCAGCATGTCTGAAGGTGCAGAGACGGTTACTCCTATAAATGCGGGAGACATCATCGACCTCACCTCTCCGATGACGGTGACCCTCAGGATATATGAGGAGACTCAGTGGACCATTTCCGCCACACAGCCTATTGCACGCTATGCCAGATGTGCAAATGAGGCAAAGCCTGCACAGATAGACGTGGTAAACAGGAGCGTAACAGTATTCGTGAGCCAGAGCCAGCCGCTGGAAACAATCCGGATAAATGAGATGAAGCTTGAGCCGGAAGGTTCCAGGATTATTTCAACGCACGGAAAGGCCATTGAGAACGGACAGATTGTGGACAAGAACGAAGACTGCCACTTCCCTATGACGCTCTACTGCGTGCTGCAGAGAATATTCCTTGTAGAATATAATGGACAGAACATAGTCTGGACATTCAATGCGGTTCAAGAGACGGTCAGCCTGAAAATAGATTCGGCTATTAGCTGGTGCCACAATGCGGATATAAAGGCTACATATGACGGAAGCGGAACGCCGTGTATACAATACAGGCAGGCTGATTCTGACCAATGGTTGGAATGGACAGACCTGACTGTTGACGGAAGCAGGATTTCATGCAGGATTTCCAATCTCGCTGAAGGCACGGATTATATGGTAAGGGTAAGCAACGGGGAGGAAGAAAGCGAAGAGCGGCCATTCTCTACCGGCACACCGGACCAGATTGAGAACATGGGCTTCGACAACTGGCATCAGGTAGGCAAGGTATGGTATCCGAATCCAGGCCCTACAGTGAAAATATGGGATACAGCCAACAAGGGTGCGAGCCTTCTCGGAGACTCTTCCATCCCTGTGGATTTCGTTGCAGTTTCGGGAGCAGGCAAGCAGGCGGCAAGACTTGAGAGCCGTTGGGCTGCCATAGCTTTTGCTGCCGGAAACATTTATACCGGTGAATTCGGAAGGGTGAACGGCATGGGAGCCGAGCTTCAGTGGGGAACTCCGTTCACGGGACGTCCAAAAGCCCTGCACGGCTATTATGCATACGAGCCTAAGGTAATCGACCGTGTAAAGCCGCCTTATGAGTCACTTAAAGGACAGATGGACCAGTGCCAGATTCTTGTGATGCTCACAGATTGGGACGAGCCGTTCAAGGTGAACACAACCACAGGAACTTTCGTTGACCAGGAAAATGACCCGCATATAGTGGCATATGCCAAATTGGAGAGTCCTGAGAATACGGGAGGACAATATAAGGAGTTCACATTGCCTCTTGAATGGAGACGTCCGGACACGACTCCGAAATATGCCGTGATTGTCGCATGCGCAAGCTACAAGGGCGATTTCCTCACGGGAGGAGTCGGCAGCATGATGTACGTGGATGAATTTGAATTCATTTATGATTGATGCTGCTTGTCTTTCCAAGGTATTTTTACCGAAAACTGCTGCAAAGGTTGGTTTCCCCACCTTTGCAGCAGTTTTTATTTGGCTCTCCCCTGCCTCAGCGGCCGTAGGTGACGGCAAGTTTTTCAAGCGCTGAAACGGGAATCGTACCGCGAAGACTGTTAAGCGAATGCACGGCAGGGTTGTATATCACAAGATCTTTGACAACATCCTTGCCCGAGCGCAGTATATATATTTCATATGTGCCGTCATCGTATGATTCCGTCCCGCAATATTCATAGCTGCCCAAGGCGGACTTCAGGTCGGACATGAAAGAAGACTTCTGATGCTGCGGCGCTTTCGTCATCTTCAGAATCACGAGTTCCTCAATATCGTCTGCGATAGGGCCTACGGGAGATTTCCTTATCAGCCCTCTGACAAGATTGAGCTTTCCGCCCTTGGCATAAAAATCCTGGGCGCCTTTGACATTCTCATATTTTTTCACGACACGTCCTACTGGTGTCTGGGCAAAAGAAGCCGTAGCCATAAGGCATGCGGCCATAACAATCATAATCAACTTATCCATAAAAATCCTCCTGCCGCACCAATCATTTCCGCGGCAGGAGGACATTTTCATGAATTATACCAAAGTGTCAGGACGTGGGCTATTTCCTTTTCCAAAGCTTCGACATGTCCTCCAGGGTCTTGCCCTTGGTCTCAGGGACAAGTTTCCATACGAATACGGCCGCAAGGACACATATCACCCCGTAAAGCCCGTATGTGAAAGCATGGCCGAAATTCTCCATGGTTCCAAGGCTCATGTTGTACATCGGCAGGAAAGTCGAGGACACGATGAAATTGAATATCCACTGGAAAGCCACAGCTACCGCCACAGCTGCTCCGCGGATGGTATTCGGGAAAATCTCCGATATCAGAACCCAGCATATCGGGCCCCAGCTGAACATGAATGAGGCGCTGTAAACCATTATGCTTATGACAGCCACAATTGGAGGGAGCGCCTCAGCAGCACTTGTAAGTGCCACTCCGGCAGCTCCCAAGGCCATGCCGAGCGAACCACATATCAGCAACGGCTTCCTTCCCCATTTCTCAACAGTGAATATGGCAAGCAAGGTGAACGCGATATTGACAATGCCCATAAGCACGGTCTGCATCATAGGGTTGCCCATGCCGAGAGACTCGAAAATCCTCGGTGCGAAATAGAGCACGGCATTGATGCCGACAGCCTGCTGAAAGACGCTGAGCATGATTCCCACGAATATGACGAGGACGCCATAGGTGAACAGTTTCTCGGTCTTGTCGGAGACAGTGGCCTTGATGTCATCAAAGATAGCCTTTGCCTGGGACTTTCCGTTGATGCGTACAAGAACCTCCATCGCCTTGGAATCATTTCCGCTCATAACCAGATAGCGCGGAGTCTCCGGAACAAGGAAGAGCAGAATCGTGAACAGACCGGCAGGCACAGCCTCGCTTACGAACATCAGCCTCCATCCGCGTTCTATGGACCACTGTGCCTGCGAAGCGTTCACTATATCATACAGCCCTTCGGCTGCGCGTTCCATTACCGGTGCGATATGGTCTCCGAGAATCATGAAATTCACGAAATACACCACGAGCTGGCCGAAAATGATGGCAAACTGGTTCCATGAGACCAGGGTTCCGCGCATGTTGCTCGGAGCAATCTCAGCGATGTACATCGGACATATGGCAGAGGCAAGCCCAACACCTATTCCGCCGAGCACCCTGTACAGATTGAAAGCCACAAGAAGCGGGAAAGAAGGCTGCCCATAGCTGAAAAACAGGAACTCAGGGCAATATGAGCCCAATGCAGAGAGAAAGAAAAGCACACCGGCCACTATAAGCGACCTCTTTCTTCCCAGCCTCGTAGCCAGAAGTCCGGAGACGGCGCTTCCAAGTATGCAGCCGATGAGTGCGCTTGAGGAGGTGACTCCGTGCATGAAGTCCGTATAGGCAAAATCAGGCGCTCCCAAGAAAAATGCCTGAAGGCCTTTCTCCGCACCCGATATAACTGCCGTGTCGTAACCGAAGAGCAAGCCTCCGATTACGGCCACGAGCACAATCGAAAACAGGTATGCCCTGCTTCCGTTTTCTTTAATGCCTGACATGAGAATCAGCAATACATGTTCACAATGGCCTCGTAAAGCTCCTGCTTGCCGCTGGTCAGCTTAGGCTCCCCGACCTGCCTGCCGTATTCGTAAGCCTCTTCGAAGGACATCAGACCGTCCTCGAATTTCTTTCCGGGACCTGAATCGAAGCTTGCATATCGCTCCGCCACCATTTTCCTGATAGGAGATTCCTCCAAAAGGGCAGCCGCATTCTCAAGGGCACGCGCCATGGCATCCATTGCAGCTATGTGAGCAATGAAAATGTCTTCAAGGTCTGTCGAATTGCGCCTTGTTTTTGCGTCAAAGTTCGTTCCCCCGTTTCCGAGACCTCCGTTGCGGATAATCTGCATCATTGCCTGTATAAGGTCGAAATTGTCAATCGGGAACTGGTCCGTATCCCAGCCGTTCTGATAGTCGCCGCGGTTGGCGTCAATCGAGCCGAGCATTCCGGCATCTACGGCACATGCAAGCTCATGCTCAAACGTATGGCCGGCAAGCGTAGCATGGTTGACCTCGATATTCACCTTGAAGTCCTTGTCAAGGCCATGGGCCTTAAGGAAACCTATCACAGTCTCCGTATCAACGTCATACTGATGCTTGGTCGGCTCCATCGGCTTCGGCTCTATGAGGAATGTGCCGGTGAATCCCTTTGAGCGAGCATAGTCACGTGCCATCCTGAGCATTGTGGCCATATGCTCCTTCTCACGCTTCATGTCAGTATTGAGGAGAGACATATATCCCTCACGGCCGCCCCAGAACACATAATTGGTGCCTCCAAGCTCGATAGTCGCGTCAATGGCATTCTTTATCTGCACTATGGCGCGGGCCACCACGTCAAAATCAGGATTGGTGGACGCACCGTTCATATAACGCCTGTTGCCGAACACATTGGCCGTGCCCCACAGAAGCTTGATTCCGGTCTCGGCCTGCTTCTGCTTGAGATATGCGACAATCTCCTTCATATTGGCCTCATATTCCTCTACCGTGTCCGCCTCGGCAACAAGGTCAACGTCATGGAAGCAATAATACTCTATGCCCATCTTCTGCATGAACTCGAATCCGGCATCCACCTTGTCCTTAGCGGCCTGCATAGGGCAGGAAGCAGCATTCCAAGGGAAGGTCTTTGTTCCTCCTCCGAACTGGTCGGCACCCTCCGCGCAGAGAGTATGCCACCACGCCATGGAGAATTTGAGCCACTCGCTCATTTTCTTGCCGAGCACAACCTTGTCAGCGTCATAATAGCGGAAAGCCATAGGATTGCGGCTTTCCCTGCCCTCAAAACGGACCTTGCCGATTTCCGGGAAAAATTCTTTGTTTGCCATAATTTTATGTTATCAGTTAGTGAATTAATCTATGCTTCAAGACGTGACTTCCACAGGGCATATGCCCCGCAGCACGCATCAAAATCAGCGGAGGACGGTTCTATGACCTCAAGACGCCTGAGCGTTGAGAAGGCCTCGCTGTTGTCACGGTAAATCCCGGCTCCTATTCCGGCACCCTTTGCAGCTCCTGCCGCCCCGTCCGTGTCATAAAGTTCTATGACCGCTCCGGTGACAGAGGCAAGGGTTTCGCGGAATATCGGGCTCAGGAACATATTGGCATGGCCTGCGTGTATCTTTTTCACCTGCATGCCCATCTGTTCCATTATGTCTATGCCATATTTGAATGAGAACACTATCCCCTCCTGAGCGGCCCGGAGCAAATGGGCGCGTCCGTGCAGATTGAAATCGACTCCATGGAAAGAGCATCCGGCCACACGGTTCTCCAGCATCCTCTCCGCTCCGTTTCCGAAAGGCAGGATGCTTATTCCAGAACTTCCCACGGGAGCTTTTGCGGCAAGTTCATTCATGTCGGCATAAGACATGCCCTCGGGAACGATATTCTTTCTGACCCAGGAATTGAGTATTCCCGTTCCGTTGATGCAAAGGAGCACGCCAAGCCGCGGGTCATTATGGGAGTGATTCACATGCGCGAATGTATTGACACGCGATTTGGAATCATAGTTGACTTCCCCGAGCACTCCGTACACGACTCCGGACGTACCTGCCGTAGAAGCTATCTCACCGGGATTGAACACATTGAGGGACAAGGCATTGTTAGGCTGGTCACCGGCACGGTAAGTAACCGGAATGCCCTCTGCAAGGCCAAGTTCGGCGGCAGCCTGTGCGCTCACCCTTCCCTGCTCAGAAAAAGTCGGGCGCACATCAGGCAACAGTTCATCTCCGATTCCGTAAAAATCCAAAAGGAACCTCGCAGGCCTGCCTTCCTTGAAATCCCAAAGCATTCCTTCCGAAAGTCCCGAGACTGTCGTGCATATTTCTCCGGTGAGCTTCATTGCGATGTAGTCCCCGGGAAGCATTATCTTATATATTTCCGAATACACATCCGGCTCGTTATCCTTCACCCAGGCGAGCTTGGAAGCGGTGAAATTGCCAGGGGAATTGAGAAGATGCGAAAGGCAGTGCCCATGTCCGAGAGCGTCAAAAGCCCTGTTTCCATAAGGCACGGCACGAGAGTCGCACCATATTATAGAAGGACGGAGCACATTCATGTCCTTGTCAACGCATACAAGCCCGTGCATCTGGTAAGAGATGCCTATTGCACTGATATCCTTGGGACACACTCCCGATGCGGCAAGCACATCAGAGGTTGCAAGCCTTAGATTTTCCCACCATGAAGACGGATTCTGCTCTGCCCACCCGCTTTTGAGCGCGATTATAGGGGCCTCCGCCTTCGGATAAAACGCGGATGCGGCACATTTGCCAGACTGGGCATCCACTATGCTCGCCTTGACTGACGAGCTTCCTATATCATAACCAAGAAGATACATGACGATTATATGAAATGTCCTTGTAATTGCAGGCCCGCACTAAAGCCTTACCGTTAGCGCGGAACCGTCATAATTTACTTTCACACCGGCGCCTTTGCCCTCAGGCGACACAGGTATCACATTGAAAATCCTTTCCCTGAGCATACCCGGGAACTCGCCTTGCCTCTGCCCTATCGTAAGCGTGCGGCTGCCTTCGTCATATGAGAACGCTATCATTGAGAAAAGCCCTTTCTCGTAATTATAATTCACGTTCTCATCCTCATATAGGGTAAATTCCCCATTGTCGCCCGCATAGACATAGAGGTCAATCTCTGAAGCAGGCTTCTCGTCCGAATACTGCATGTCCGGCCCCAAAGGAACAATCGAACCGGCACGCACATAAAGAGGCATCCTTTCATACGGAGCCTCAACCGTGGCAACCGTACCGCCTTCACGAAATTCTCCGGTATAGAAATCATACCAGCCTCCGCACTCCGGGAAACAGACCTCCCTGGTCCTGGCCCCGTATTCATAAACAGGAGCTACAAGGAAGGCAGGACCGAACATATAGGTGTCGCCTATGCCGTTCACCCGCGTATCCTCCATGAAGTCCATGACCAGCGGACGCATTATGGTATAATCGTCAAACCATGTCTTTCCCGCAAGGGAATAAATGTACGGCATCATCCTGTAGCGCAGCTTTGTGTACCAGACTATGGACTCGTATGCAGGATGTCCCTCCGGGGCAATCTCCCAAGGCTCGCGGAAAGGATACTGGCCATGCGCACGGTAAAGCGGAGCAAAAGCACCGAACTGGAACCATCTTGTGTTCAGTTCCCGCCATTCGCGCATGTCCTCATTCTCTTTTCCGGTCTCATCCCATATGTCCTGTGCCTGTACATAACGGTTTTCCACACAGAATCCTCCGATGTCCATTGTCCACCAAGGGATGCCGCTCACGGCAAAATTGAGTCCGGCCGAAATCTGGGCCTTCATGTCCTCCCATCTCGTGGCTATGTCGCCGCTCCAGGTGGCTGTCGAATATCTCTGCAGGCCGGCAAATCCGGAACGGGTAAGCAGAAAGACACGTTTGCCGTCATCTGCGGCACGCTGCCCTTCATATATGGCATCCGCATTCATAAGCGCGTATGCATTGAAATATTCTGTTGAAGAACCGAGGGCAGTCGGTCCGCAGAGAGCCTTGCGGTAATCCATGTCCGTGCAGTCACGTACATTCGGCTCGGAAGCATCCATCCACCATGCATCTATTCCGAGAGGCCAATAATGCTCATACATCTGGTTCCAGAACAATTTGCGGGCATCAGGATCGTAAGCGTCATAGAAACCGTACAGATACCCCTTTCCTATCCAGTCGCGCACCCCGTCTTCATAAGCGCGGTCATACATCCAGCCGTGCTCCTTGAACTCGCGGTAATGCTCCGTATCCACATAGAATTTCGGCCATACAGAAACCATCATCCTGCCGTGCATGTCATGGATGGAATCCACCATGGCCTTAGGGTCAGGGAAACGCTCAGGGTCAAACTCATGGCTGCCCCATTCAGGCTCCGCCCAATGGCTCCAGTCCATCACAATGTTGTCGATAGGTATTTCCCTCTTGCGGAATCCTGCGAGAGCGTCTATCATTTCAGTGGAGGTCTTGTACCGCTCACGGCTCTGCCAATAGCCCATGGCCCATTTCGGCATTATAGGAGCCTTGCCGGTGAGGGTGCGGTAGCCGCTTATGACCTGGTCCATGTCATCCCCGGCAATGAACCACCAGTCCATCTGAGGTGACATCTCGCTCCACCATGAATGCTTGGACTGCTCCTTAGGATTTACTGCGGGATAGGCACGGAGTCCGCAATATGACACATATCCGTCCGGCTTCCAGTCAATCCTGACAGGCGTTTTCCTGCCTGCTTCAAGCTTCACGGTAAACTTGTAGCTGTTCGGGTTCCAGGCTGTCCTCCAGCGCTCCGGAACGACAGTCTCCCCATCCATAGTCACAGTTGTATATCCGGCATAATACAAGATGAAATTGTATTCGCCCGTCTGCGGGGCCTCGATATAGCCCTCATATGTCACATTAGAGTTAAAAAGCGGAAAGCCTTCAGGCAGGTTCACTACCTTTTCCATCTGAGGGGCTACGAGATATTCGAAATATATCTGAGGCTCTTCACGGACAATGGTTTCACCTTTTTCCGGTGTATAGATGCCGGTCAGACCGCCTTCATTCCCGTTTTTGTCATAGAGAGTGAATATCTCCGGAAGCTGGCTGTAAGCGTCCGGATTACCGAAGCGCATGAGCGAGTAGCTGTCCATAAGCACTCCGTATCCTTTGTTTGAGACTATGAAAGGGACTGAGACCTTGGTGTTATACTGGAAAAGTTCCTCGTTACGGCCCTTGTAGTTGAATTCGTCCGCCTGATGCTGTCCAAGACCGTATAACGCCTCGTCATCCGGCGACTCGAAAACCTGGCGGAAAGAATAGCCGTGCGTCCCGTCAGCTTCAATCGGCGTGAAAGATTTTCCTCCGCCCACCTGCTCCCGGAGCAGCATTTTGCCTTCAATGTCTGTGAACCAGACTTCTCCCGTTGATATCAGCACATTGGCTTTTATGGCAGAAGTTGACAATGTGACGGTGTCTGCCCTGCGGTCCACGGAAAATTCCGTCGCGGAGCCGCCCGGCAGCACTACAAGGCTGTTCCTGTCCGCAAATTCACGCTCTGGCGTGGCCGAGACATGAATCAGTCTTTCACCCCTGGCCTCAAGCCTCACAAGGGCGGGGCTTCCCTCTTCTGCATTTCTGACTTTTACGGTAATCCCGTTTTCGTCCTGAACAAAATCCTTGCGGCACGAGCAAAATGGCAGTGCCGCAAGAATGATAAGCGGTAAATGTATAAGTTTCATAATTCAAGTGGTTTATTTTAAGTTTCAGCAATTCTAAGGCAGTATTCAGAACATGCGCTTTACCTGCTCATATACATTTTCTGCAGTGAATCCGAGCTTCTCGTCAAGAACCTTGTAAGGTGCCGAGAAACCGAAGCTCTCGAGTCCGAAGACTTTTCCTGCGGCTCCGACAAGTCCATGGAGATTCACAGGAAGACCTGCGGTAAGTCCGAATATCTTTGCCCCGGAAGGAAGCACGCTCTGCTGGTATTCTTCACTCTGACTGCGGAAGAGGCCTTCTGACGGGCAGCTTACTATCCTGATTTTCATACCGTCTTTTCTGAGGAGTTCTGCACCTGCATTCAGCGTCGCCACCTCTGAGCCGGAAGCTACAAGTATTACGTCCGGGTTTTCATCAGAGCCGGCTGTGACATATGCCCCCTTTGCGGCCTGCGTATAGTCTGTTCCTTCTGGAAGCATGTCGATGTTCTGGCGTGAGAATATGAGACCGGTAGGAGTCTTGGTGTTTTCCATCGCAAGTTTCCAGCATTCAGTGGTCTCTTCAACATCCGCAGGACGAAGCACCAGCATAGAGTTGCGTCCGCTGTGGTTCTTGAGCTTTTCCATAAGACGTATCTGTGCCTCCTGCTCGACAGGCTCGTGGGTAGGTCCGTCCTCTCCGACACGGAATGCGTCATGCGACCAGATGAATTTCACAGGTAGCTCCATCAAGGCTGCCATCCTTATGGCCGGCTTCATATAATCGGAGAACACGAAGAATGTTCCGCATGCAGAGATGACTCCTCCGTGAAGCGCCATTCCGATGCAGCAGCACGCCATTGTAAGCTCTGCCACTCCAGCCTGGAAGAAGGCTCCGCTGAAATCTCCCTTCACGAATGAATGCGTCTTGTTGAGGAAGCCGTCCGTCTTGTCTGAATTGGAAAGGTCGGCAGATGCGCATATCATATTCGGCACCTGCTCCGCGAGCATTCCAAGCACAGTCGCTGAAGCGTTTCTTGTAGGCGCTCCGGCTTTCTGCTTCACGACGCTCCAGTCAAGCTCCGGTGCAGCTCCGCTGAACCATTTTTCAACATTTTCAGCCATTTCAGGATTGGCGGCAGCCCATGCGGCTTCTTCTGCCGAACACTCAGCCACGACCTTACGAAGTTCATCAGCACGTCTTGCGTAAAGTTCCTTCACTTCCGGACGGATACGGAACGGGTCGTCAGGATTGCCTCCGAGATTCAGTATAGTGTTCCTGTATGCATCTCCTCCGAGAGGAGCGCCATGAGTCTTGCAGTTGCGCTCATATGAAGAGTTATCTTCCTTTCTTGCGCCCTTGCCCATCACGCATTTTCCGATTATGAGTGTCGGACGTGAACTTTCCGCCTTGGCCGCATCAAGAGCCGCGCGAATCTGGTTGCAGTCATTACCGTTGATTTCCAGCACATTCCATCCCCATGCACGGTATTTCATTGCTGTGTCTTCCGCCGACACGTCACCGCACTCAGTGGAAAGCTGGATTTCATTCGAGTCATAGAACATTATGAGGTTGTCCAGACCGAGAGTTCCGGCTATACGTCCAGCTCCCTGTGAGATTTCCTCCTGGATTCCGCCGTCTGATATATATGCATATATGGTTTCTTTTGAGAAGAGAGGGTTTCCGGTGCGGGCTGCCAGGAATTTGGCTGCGATGGCCGCGCCGACCGCGAACACATGTCCCTGTCCGAGAGGGCCTGAGGTATTTTCGATTCCGCGCTTCACGTCAACTTCCGGATGTCCCGGAGTCGGAGAACCCCACTGGCGGAACTGCTGCAGCTCCTCTATTGTGAATCTTCCGATGAGGGCCAGCTGGGAATAAAGCATAGGCGACATGTGTCCAGGATCAAGGAAGAAACGGTCGCGTCCTTTCCACTGCGGACAATCAGGGTCATATCTCAGATATTCGGAGTAAAGGACATTGATGAAGTCCGCTCCACCCATCGCTCCGCCCGGATGGCCTGATTTTGCTTTTTCAACCATTGAAGCAGCAAGGACACGTATGTTGTCCGCCGCAAGATTCATTACTGCATTGTCGTTCATATCTCAGAAAAGTTTTGATTATCAATTTCATGGAGGCTCCCAAAGGTCACCCTGTCCATTCCGGCGGCAGCACAAGGCCACTCCCACAGTCGGACGAACTTGTAAATTTAAGCATTTTTCCCAATTCCGCAGACAAAAAATGACAACCCTGCCGAATTTTATTTCAATTTTCAATCTCCTGATACGGTTTTCTTGGCTTTGGGTGTGGTTGGGGATGGGGTGTTCGGTATGTTCTGTTTGGAAAGTTTCGTTCAGCAGGTTATATTCATCCGGATGTTGCCTTCCCCGTTTTTGGATATAATTAGGAGGTTCTGTTCGGAAGGGGGGGGTTGGAAGGTGTTGTTTGGAAGGTGTTGTTCGGAAGGGGTTGTTTGGAAGATGTTGTTTGGAAGGCTGTCTTCATCCGGATGTGGCCTGTTGTATTGTCCTGAAACAGGCTTACCGATTATTGAACAATAATTTATTAGGTTAGGACTTTTACGTCTTGATAATAAGTTTACATGGCTCTGCAAAGATATGCATTTGCGGGATTTTCACGTAATCCTCACTGTCGAAATATCCTGTTTCCGGCAGATACAGCTCGGGGAGGATGAGGAGAAATCGTCCAAGAGACTCTCCTCACCGGCAGCTGTTGTTGCTCATGCCTTATCTTCCAATTAGTTCTTCCTGAGTTTGTTCAACAGGTTGGGTTCATACGGATGGGGACTTCCTGTTTTTGGATGCATTTAGGATAGTGCGACCTGCAGGTTGCGTCCGGCAAGTTGGACTCATCCTGTCTCCGACGATGGTCACAAAATAATGCCGTTCAGCATGCAGAGTGGCGCATAACAGCATAACATTCAAGGTCTTCCTGTAATACGATTCCCCATTACATGGGCATCGTTTCTCCAGAACGAACAGAGAATCAATCATTTGCGCTCCACAAGACAAGGGTTCCCAACGTGCATTTTGTTGTCCTGTTTGGAACCATGTAATTTCACAATATACTGATCACTTTATTACAAAACAAACCGGTTCCAAACATGCATTATATTGTTCTGTTGGGAACCACGTATTTCTATAATATATTGATATCCATCTTGTTGCAAAGCGAGCTGGTTCCCGACGTGTCGTCTTTTTGCACGTCGGGAACTTTCCTATTGCAAAATTATTGGTTGCCAGTACATTGTACACCACTAAATCAAACGGATGATTGGCCATCTTGGCGAAATGCATTTGGATTTGCAAAAAACATTTGAATAAAAACCTTGGCGCATATTACATTTTTTGTATATCTTTGCAAAACGTTTTGCGGAAATAGCTCAGTTGGTAGAGCATCAGCTTCCCAAGCTGAGGGTCGCGGGTTCGAATCCCGTTTTCCGCTCAAAAGAAACAAAACCCTGTAAATCGAGTATTTACAATTTACAGAAACTTGATTTCAAGCTACAAAGTGCGGCCCAATTTGCTCAAAAAAAGCGATGCGCTGCACTTTTTTTGCACATGGTTGCACATTTTTGCCGCGTTTCACCTGCAATTTCGATAACAATTGGGAAAATTCGGGAAAGTTTTGCTAAATCAAGCAAAAAACTATCTTTACACCATGGCAACAAAGCCCGATGCTCCATCTCTGTTGAAAATCATATTCGCATTCACAGTAAGAATCCTGCTTGCTTTTTGATTATGGCGAAATAGCGACCGGAGGCATCCCGCAAGCAATCTTCTTTACTTTGCATTCCGTCCCTGGTACAATTCGGTTTAAGAATCGGCCGATCTTTAAACCGAATTGCTTTTCGGAAACATTCCGTTAAAAATCCGACGTTTTCTTAAACCGTTTTTGCAGAAGAACTGACAAACGGGCATATTCAACAAGCACCCTAACCTAATATAGTGCAAACAGTTAGCCACAAATCACAATCACGCGCCAATCACACTTACAATATTACGATGCCACTAAGCCAACACCTCGCAACCGCAAAGTCCAATGAACTTGTAATTTGTCAATGCTGGCATATCACGATATTAATCTGCACAAATATATTACTTTTGTGTGTTGCAAACCTTGATGCTTGAAAAGAGAGGACGGCTAAAAAGTCAGAATAACTCTCTTAGAATTGAATATTTGGGAACCAGGCTGAGGTTGAAGGTTGACCTCACCGAAAAACAAGAAAAAGGGGCTTTACTAATACTTTTTAGTCTGCCCAAGAACAAAACAACAAGGACATGACGGACGGGAAAGACGGGCAGATGACGCTCATTTTCAATTACAACAATGTTTTCTACAGTTTCTATTATGACGCTCTCGGGGGTTGCGTGCACCGCTCACGGGAGTATGCCGTCAACTATGTTTACTCCGGGGAGATGGTCTTGGACAATGGAACTGAGCAGATACATGTGGGCAAAGGCGAATGCGTGTTCATACCGAGGGACCACCACATCACCATGTACAAGAAAGCCAAGGACGGTGAACGGTACTGCGGCATCTTCCTCATGTTTACAAGACGCTTCCTGAGGGAGATGTACGGCAGGCTCGGGCGGCATAAAATTCAATCGGACACACCTAAGCCTGACATTGGTGTGCTCAAGCTGCCCAAAACGGCCGAACTTGCAAGCCTGTTCAGCTCCATGACACCGTATTTTAATCCTGAGGTGAAGCCAAATGACGATTTCATGGACCTCAAACTGCAGGAAGGCCTCCTTGCATTGCTGCATATCGACAAGCGCTTCGCTCCGATGCTTTTCGATTTCAACGAGCCATGGAAAATTGACATTCTGGAATTTATGGAAGAGAACTACATGTTCGAATTTACCCTGGAAGAAATGGCACACTATACGGGACGCAGCCTTGCCACATTCAAGAGGGACTTCAAGAAAATCAGCGACTTGACTCCCGAGAAGTGGCTGATACGCAAACGCCTGGAGGTCGCTTATGCCATGATTAAGGAAGGCGGCAAAAAGGTTGCGGACGTGTATGCAGACGTCGGATTCAAGAACCAGTCGCATTTTTCCACCGCATTCAAAAAACAATACGGAATACCGCCTACCGGGATTTTAGTATAGATTGTCACAATTGAACTTCTGGACAATTGCTTTTGAGCCTCACAGCAACAACGCCGTGGGGCTTTCGCTTTACCTTTGCATTCAAAACAAAACCACACGAAATGAAAACAAGAAATTTCAAAGCGGCAGCGGCAGTCATGTCCTTAAGCGCCATGATTGCCGGATGCACAGGAACAGGACAACAAAATGATTATAACATGGCAGAATTGAATCTTACACAGCAGTGGGACAAGAAATTCCCGCAAAGCGACAAAGTGAATCACCGCAAAGTCACGTTCAAGAACAGATACGGAATCACTCTTGCGGCAGATTTGTATGAACCGGCAAACAAGGATGAAAAGTTTCCGGCCATTGCAGTAAGCGGACCGTTCGGCGCCGTAAAAGAGCAGGCATCAAGACTTTACGCCCAGACCATGGCGGAACGGGGATTCCTGACGATAGCCTTTGACCCCTCATATACGGGAGAAAGCGGCGGTGAACCGCGCAACACGGCATCGCCAGACATAAATACAGAAGACTTCAGCGCGGCCGTGGATTTCCTCACATCGCTTCCTGAGGTTGACGCAGAACGCATAGGCATCATCGGGATATGCGGTTTCGGTGGTCTGGGACTTAATGCCGCGGCAATGGACACCCGCATCAAGGCCACAGTCGCTTCCACAATGTATGACATGAGCCGCGTAAATGCGAACGGCTATTTCGACGCCGATGACAATGCATCAGCCAGATACGGCAAACTTAAGGCTATGAACGCGATACGCACACGAGATGCACAGACAGGTACAGCGTCTTCCGGAACTCCGGGACTTCCGGACAGCATCAAAGGAGACGAACCACAATTCGTCAAAGATTATTTCGACTATTACAAGACAGGACGGGGCTTCCACCCTCGCTCAATAAATTCCAACGGAGCATGGAGCCCTACAATGGAACTCTCCTTCATCAATATGCCCCTATTGTCATACATTCACGAAATCGCAAGCGCAGTGCTACTTATACATGGAGAGAATGCTCATTCCCGCTATTTCAGTGAAGACGCATACAGACGTCTGAGCGGCAGCAACAAAGAACTGATGATTATTCCTGGAGCGAACCACACCGACCTGTACGACAGGAAGATTCCGTTTGACAAGATGGAAGAATTCTTTATGGCTAACCTCAAATGATGCCACCATAATAAAGGGACTGACTAAAAAGTATTAGCACAGCCCCTTTTCCTTGTTTTTCGGTGAGGTCAACCTTGACCTGATTTCCAAATATTCAATTCTCAGAGAGTTATTCTGACCTTTCAATCGGCTTCTCTATTTAACCGTTAAAAGAGCCGTCCGCAACTCCTTTCCATGAGGCCGGGACAGGCGCCTCTACAGTCACCTGCTCTTTCTTGACCGGATGAACAAAAGAAATTCTCCTTGCATGCAGGCTTATTCCTCCGTCCGGGTTTGAGCGCGGGGCGCCATATTTAAGGTCTCCTTTTATGGGACACCCCATATGGGAAAGCTGGCAGCGTATCTGATGATGCCTTCCAGTCATAAGCTCAACCTCCAGCACCACATATCTGTCCGTCCTTCCCAGACGCATATAGCGCAGCCTCGCCATCTTGGCATCCCGCCTGGCAGCCCCAGGACGGCAGACGAAAGACTTGTTCTGGCGCTCGTCACGCCAAAGCATATCCTCCAGAAGTCCCTCGGAAGAATCCGGCTCGGCACACACCATGGCCCAATAGAATTTGTGCACCTGCGAGTCACGGAACATCGCGTTCAAGCGTTCGAGTGCCTTGGATGTCTTCGCAAGCACTGTTATTCCGCTCACTGGGCGGTCAAGACGATGAGGCAAGCCGAGAAAGACCTGTCCGGGCTTGGAATCCCTCATTGCGATGAATGCCTTGTACGTATCGGACAACGGTTCGTCCCCGGTCTTGTCCCCCTGCACAATCTCACCGACTTTCTTATTGACTATAAGCAAGTGATTGTCCTCATACAGTATCCTCGAGGAAAGGTCGGCAAATTCTCCCGCCGAAAGTTCACGATATATCATATCCGGATTATTTCATTATTATAATACAGGAACAGTCTCCCGCATCGGCCGTCCACGGACATCACGGAATGTCATAGCGGCAGCAGATGCGTGCAAAAATACGCAAAATATGTCATTGCCGTCTTCTTCTTGTCATGAAAAACTGCCATTTTGGCATATATTTTCACATGGCCGGCGTTGGCACAAGTTTCGATAAGAGGTTGTCGTCGCGCCACAAGGCGCATGTACATAAAAAGAAATTTAAAAATAGGAGACAAAATATTATGGGAAAAATTATCGGAATTGACCTTGGAACCACGAACTCATGCGTGGCAGTGATGGAAGGTAACGAGCCTACCGTCATCATCAACAATGAGGGACAGAGGACCACACCTTCTGTCGTAGCTTTCACAGACGGCGGCGAGAGGAAAATCGGTAACCCGGCAAAGCGCCAGGCAATAACCAACCCTCACAAAACCATTTTCTCCATCAAGAGATTCATGGGCGAGACATACGACCAGGTAGGCAAGGAAATCGAAAGAATGCCTTACAAGGTCGTGAGAGGTGAGAACAACACCCCGCGCGTTGACATTGACGGAAAGCTCTACACTCCTCAGGAGATTTCAGCAATGATTCTCCAGAAGATGAAGAAGACAGCTGAGGAGTATCTCCGTCAGGAAGTTACCGAAGCAGTCATCACTGTGCCGGCATACTTCTCAGACTCTCAGCGTCAGGCAACCAAGGAGGCAGGCAAGATTGCTGGCCTCGAGGTGAAGAGAATCATCAACGAGCCTACAGCAGCGGCTCTTGCATATGGCCTTGACAAGAAAAACAAAGACATGAAGGTGGCCGTATATGATCTCGGAGGCGGTACTTTCGATATTTCTATCATGGAGCTTGGAGATGGCGTGTTCGAAGTGCTTTCCACCAATGGTGACACACACCTCGGAGGTGACGACTTTGACCAGGTAATCATCGACTGGCTTGCTGCAGAGTTCGCTGCAGAGAACGGCGGAATCGACCTCAAGAAAGACCCTATGGCCCTTCAGAGACTTAAGGAAGCTGCAGAGAAAGCGAAGATTGAGCTCTCAAGCCAGACCAATACCGAAATCAACCTGCCATACATCATGCCGGTTGACGGAGTGCCTAAGCACCTTGTGAAGACTCTCTCAAGAGCCAAGTTCGAGCAGCTCGCTGACTCTCTCATTCAGAGGACAATAGAGCCATGCCGCAAAGCACTCCAGGATGCAAGCCTCAACGCATCAGAGATTGACGAGGTACTTCTCGTGGGAGGTTCTACACGTATCCCTGCAATCCAGGCTATCGTTGAAAAATTCTTCGGCAAAACTCCTAACAAGAGCGTTAACCCGGACGAGGTAGTGGCTGTCGGAGCCGCAATCCAGGGAGGTGTGCTTGCAGGTGATGTGAAAGACGTGCTTCTGCTTGATGTGACTCCGCTTTCACTCGGAATTGAGACACTCGGAGGCGTGATGACCAAGCTTATCGAGGCCAACACCACAATCCCGGCAAAGAAGTCTCAGGTGTTCTCTACAGCAGCTGACAACCAGCCGGCAGTAGATGTGCATGTCCTTCAGGGAGAGCGTCCTATGGCAAAGGACAACAAGATGATAGGCAAGTTCATACTTGACGGCATCGCACCGGCGCCAAGGGGTGTCCCTCAGATTGAAGTAACTTTCGACATTGATGCAAACGGTATCCTCAACGTGTCAGCCAAGGACAAGGCTACAGGCAAGGAGCAGAATATCCGCATCGAGGCTTCATCAGGACTTTCTGAAGAGGAAATCCAGAGGATGAGGGACGAGGCAAAGGCTAATGAGGCCGCTGACAAGGCTGAGAAGGAGCGCATTGAGAAAATCAACAATGCAGACGCGATGTGCTTCCAGACAGAGAAGAACCTCAAAGAGTACGGGGACAAGATTCCTGCAGAGAAAAAGAACAACATCGAATCTGCAATGAACAACCTCAAAGAGGCAGTGAAGTCACAGAACCTTGCAGACATCGACAAATACAACTCTGAGCTTGAAGCCGCATGGCATGCCGCTTCAGAGGACATGGCAAAAGCTGCACAGTCTGGCCAGGCAGGACCTCAGGGACCATTCCAGGGAGGCCAGGGCGGTCCTCAGGGCAACCAGGATGACCAGGGAGTTGACGAGCAGTAATATCTGCATGCATAAATAAAATAAGAGGCCGACTAAAAAGTGTTAGTCGGTCTCTTTTATATTTATGTTAGTCTACTGACAGAGGTGATAGCGTAAGTTTGGCTTGGTTCCGTCGGAACAAGTTCCGCCTTCATCCCTCCCACGACTTCGTCGTCTGTTCGCCACGAACATCCACCGGATGATTCTCCTATCGCTCACGACCTCCCGTTCAGGGGGCCACATGCGGCTACGCCATCCGGGCTCAGCCAACCACCGCTTTCGGGTGCGCTATAGCCGTTCGATATCATCTCGTATATTGTGAGCGACAGCTATAGCCGCGAACTCGGCTGTAACGAGTCTCTTACCTCTATAAGTGAAGCCCTTGAAGTAGTTGTCGTATTTTATCTGCCCAAACACGGCCTCTAGTTCAACGGGCCTCCGGATGCGGCGCCTTAGGACGTATTCATGCTGTATAGCCCATAGTTTGTAATAAACTGGTTCTCGGTGGCGATCTGGACATTATATCCCGGCTTGATCTGGCCGTTACTCATCGCGTCCTCCTTCATCCTCATGAACGTGGCGTCATTGTCGGTCTTGCTGTAGCTGCCGTGTTCGCCTGCGATTTCAAGCTTTTCCTCGTATTCTTTCATCTTCGGCACTGATTCCTCACTCACCTTGGCCACTCCCTTGCGTAACTTCTTATCACTAACGTAGTTCTCGTCCATCAGAGCAAGGATGCCGTCTGTGCGACTCTGCATCTCATCAGCCGTCATCACAGTGACGAGCTCTCCCTTGAGCTCCATCTCGAGCACCCTCTCTGCTTCGCGAAGGATTGGTCTCACCTTCAGATCAAGCTTGTTTTGATTTGTATAGGTGGCTTTCTTCCATACGAAAGTGTAACTTGTTTGCATTCGCCTCCATCTTAGTGCAGTCGACATACTAACTTCAAGGCTGATGAACTTGGCGTCAACAAGCATACGGACAACCTGAGTGCAGTGTCGCCCATGACATCTGAAAGGCGTTTTTTCAGAACAGGTTGATCGTGTTGAAGTCCGGGTGATGCATACCGCTCAGCCACGTGAAGTTGACGTCGCGCTTGAGCATAGCTTCCAGTTTGCTACCTGAGTGGATGTTCTCAAGATATGCGTAAAGGATGACCTTCACCAGCCTGCGCAGGGCGAAGCTGCTGGCACAGTTGCCTTTGTACTTGGCTTCTATTGCGCTGACATCCAGATACTTGACTATCACATCCAGGACACTGACAGGGTCATTCTCGGGGATAAAGTCACCGATGCAGTGAGGAAAAAGGAGATTATTATAACGGTATATTTTCTGTGCGTTTCCGCAATGCGAACAAGTTGGAGTATTGACCCAGCTGCGTTTTTCTAAATACTTTCTACAAGAATCCTCATCGGGAAACTGTTTGAAGAAGTAGAAAAGGTTGTAATTTTCACTCATTTTTCACCGATTTTTATTTGAAGTTACGAAAAAACGGTGAATTAGCCAAATGGATATGAAACAAATTCTTATGTTATTTTTATAGCGACAATCAATAAACTAAAGCTGTATAAGGCCTTATGAATGTCTGCAAATAGATTTTGGTACAGAAACATCCACTCACAAATCTAAATACAGACTTTAGTTATATAAAAAGAGCTTACCAATAATGTAAATCCTCAAATATTTTCTTTCATCCAGTCAAGTATGTTATCTGGAATTTTGTATGTAGCCCAAGCAGAATCTGTTATGTTTATTACAACAATTTTTCCTTTACCCTCAATTACATCAGACAACTCATCACGAATCCTTTTAGAAGAACGTGATGTTCTAATTATCCATACACGAGCAAACAATTTTGCCCAATTAGGATAGCGTTTCAATCGGGAACTTATGGCATCATAAGATTCCGTTGAATTATCTAACGTATATGTAACTAAAAATGTATTCATTCTTTTGAAGCCTTAAAATAATAACCGACAATGAAACCAAGAGGTCCTGATAATACTCCCGATACAGCTATAAGCATATCCTTATATCCGTCTACCTCAAAACATTTACACCATCCAGTAATGAACACAAGAAGAACTACAATAAAATATGCTATGACATATATTTTAGCTATCGTACTTCGAGTCGTTTCTTTGGGGTCAGAACTTCCTTTAGAATCTATCTCCTGCCTATCGTTCTCTGCCATATACTTACAATTTTGCTCTCAAATATACGCGAATTTTCTTGAACCTCTATTATCTTTATTAAGATAACCAACTATATGCCAAAATTGTTTAGGTTATAATAGTATATAACTACGTTACAATATTTATGCGTTTGAACAGCAATGCTGAGAAATATGATTTCAACGAATAAGCGCGACCGGAAGGCCTGTCCACAGTACGGGCAGCCTCTTCATCCGGGAAATCCAATGGCAAAAGCATCAAGCCCACGCAGCAAGAGTGCGTGTCGGAGTTAGTGCAAACCTAAAAATCAAATTGAACGGAATCTGCCCTGCAACTCCTCTATTTTCGAGATCAGTTGTTCGAAGGTAAAATGCTCGCCGTATATCATAGACTCCTGCATGGCATTATAGTCATCTTGCCATACTTTCAGCACTTCTTCAGGAGGCAACAGGACGATACGTTTGCGTATGTCGGGTGTATAGTCCACATCCTTGATGGAAGTGAACAGCTCCCTGTGATGGTGAATGGTGCTCCATAACTCGTCATCGCTGACGGCTTTTTGTGCAAAAGGCTCGTCCATCATTTTCATCAGATCATAAAGATGACGCGACTTGCGGTCGGCATGGCGGCAGCCGTTGGTAGTAAACAGTTCGTGAAGCAGGAATGCTTTTTCCAAAAAGGTCTTTTCCGGTACAGCAGAGATGATATCCACATCCGCAACTGAAGTGTCTATCGTGGAATTTTTACTTACCAAAGACTTTACTTTTGCCTTGGCTGCAGGCTCGAACAACGACCTTGCACCAATTTCCAACAACACCTCAGATTGCAGATAATCGGGGCCGGTATTCCCAAAGACCGATTCGTAAGCGATATGCACTTTACGTGGTTCCGGATAGGTTGCATCCCCTTCACCGTCCGGATCTGGCATTATCGTGCAATGGCCGGCCAGACCTTTCTCATTGACTATTCCCTGCAAATCCATAGCAAAGACATCCTTGACAAACAGCGATGATGCCTTACGCAGTTTCTTCAGTTGCTTTTTGGTCAGGTCGCCTTCCAAACCGAAAACGCTTCGGTCAATGGCAAGGTCGATGTCCTCCGAGAACCTGGAAATCAAATTCCACACCTTGCTCAAAGATGAGCCGCCTTTGAAAACAAGCCTATCCGCATACGGTAATGCATAGACCGCTTGCAGAATCCCTGTTACCCAAATATCCTTTTCTATTGCCTTGGGGTCATCAATGCCCAACCGCAGGCCGACTTGTTCGTAGATGGTACGGCGTGTATCCGCCGGAAGTTGCAGGAATTTATTCATAATGCTTTCAATATTATAGAGCGAATCCATCCTGGAACAAGTTTCAAGTCCTCGGCAATTAGCTCTTGGGGGGCATTGGATAGTAATTGTTGGATACGGTTAAGCTGTTCCTCGCTCACGTTGCCTTGCCCCAGCCTCTGGAGGGCGAATGTAATCAGCATGATAAGTTCTGATTTGAAATTGAGTTTCTTGGGTACGACATGCTTGAAGAGAATACCTCTACCGTTATATATTTTTATTCTTCGGGACGTACCGTCGGTGAAATAGACCGCATTCATCGGCACTTGTGTGGAGAGACCGAGCTTGTTCAATGCAGCATCCCCAGTCGGCACGATACGACACTTATCCCTTTGAGCAATGGCTTGTGCGACATCATCCACACTGGGATACACGATTCCGAAGCCGAACTCTGTATCGACTTTCGGCTTACAATAAATACCTCTTGCAAGACGGATTATCTTTCCGGACAGCGTGATACGCTCAAAAACCTTGTTGATGGTCTTTTGCTCTCCCATATCCGCGAAATCACTTGCAAACATTATTGCACCGTGTTTTTTCCTATTTATAACTGCAATTATCTTTTTATAAATACTTTGAGTGATCATTTTTATTACTATTTTGTCGTAAAAAACACACTTTTTTACGACATCATACACTGCAAATGTACAACGTTTTACCGAATCACCCAAACAAAATGATGATTTTGTTTCTATTCAGCCGGCATGTCAAGGCGTTTCCCGTTGAGTTCGGAGCGGATTCCGTCAAGTTCCACAATGCTTTCCTGCAATAGACCAATATGCCCGCTGACCATTGCCGCTACCTTCGATGCATCGGATAGGCCTGACATTATGGCCATCGACTCACCAGCGTCCCTCTCATGCCAGTGCTTGAGGTAGCGGAGGTTGTCCTCGCAGTTCGCCTAGTCTATGCCAGCCATGCCGTTAAGCACAGCGGAGGAAAGCTCGGCAGCGATTTCTATTCTAGTCCCTTCTGTCTCATTTATCTTGGCGGCCTTCTTCTCCGCGGTCTCTCCCTGCTTCTATCCCTGCGCCATGGACTCCTGATCGGACTTGCGCATCTCCCTCAGCCACTCATGTATGACGAAGGCAGCCCTCCTCTCTTAGGCGGAGAACTGGACGCAAGCATCGAAGGTCTCGCCATTCTTTTTCAGCATGCCCTTATTTGTCACCTTTTTCATCCCGCCCCGGGACATATTGCCCCAAAGATTCCGGACGTCGGAATTACATCAATAGCTCAGTTTTACGCCCATGAAAAAGCAGCGCGGGGATGACGGGCCGTAAATATATCCGGAATCACGGTCTGCTCCTTTGTCAAAGTCATTCTGGAATGCATTGAATATATTCTGCACCCCGGCATTCACCTGGAGCTTGATATTCTTCCAAATGCTGAAGTCGTAGAGCATCTTGGCATTCACATCCATGAATCCTTTTGTCTTTTCGGTACGGTCCACACTGATATATCCGGCGTGATGTTCAACAAGCATGCTTCCCGTATATGTACCGCTCAAAGAAAGAGAAAATCCGCGATAAGGATTGCACGAAGTGACGAAATAGCCATAAAAATCCGGAGAGCGCAGCATCTGCCTTGTTGCCGGAACATTCTCAGACCAAGCATGAGCATCCTTGTAGCGCGACCTCTGCAACGTAACTCCTGCCTGAAACTGCCATAGGCTCCCGTAGGCAATCTTTCCTTCAAGGTTACCTCCCCATACATGGGCTCCGGACTCGTTGCGCCTTTCCTTTATCAGCACACCATCCTCAACACCGATTTCCGTAAGGGCAAAAACATCTGACAAATCCGTGAAGAATCCTTCAACGAGCAGGTTTCCCTGCCAGTCTCCCCAGGTATGATACATATCGGCCGAAAGGCTCACGCTCTGGGACTTTTCCACACGAAGCCCGTCTGCCAGACGTATCATGGACACGATGCCTCCCACATTGTCAATATGCAAGTCCTCATCAAAAGCCTGCGGAGCACGGAAGCCATACGAGTAGCTGGCACGCAGATTCACATTCCGGAGCGGATTATACCGCAGATTCACACGCGGACTGAATATAATCCCGTCAATGAGATTATGCTTGTCAAGGCGTCCTCCAAGAAGAAAACTCCACTTGTCATTTTTCCACTCATTCTGAAGGTAGGCGCTCCCTATACGCACAGTCTGGTCCGTAAAACGTCCATATCCCCACATATTGTCCTCCAGATTGTCCTGGCTATATTCCATCCCGGCAGTAAAATCAGCCGGCATAAAAAGACACCTTTTGAATCTGAACACATATTGCGTACCCGCCACCCATGTCAGGTCCTTGGTGTTCCCATACGCGTCCGGATCCATTCCGGCACCATAATAACTGTCCCTCGCGATATGCTGGAGAGAAGCGAACACATTGACGCGATGTCTCTCGTCCGAGGAGAACCAGTCATATTTAAGCCCTCCAGCATTGATTGAGTGCCGCACCTGCTCCGCAATCATGGCTTCATGAGGAGGCAAATCAAGCCTGTCCCCTCCCCTGCGATATTCCTGAAGATGGTGATACTCCGCTGTAAGTTTGCTGTAAAGCCCGGTCTTGACATATCCACGCATACCGAATGTCTGCCCGCTCAATTCCGTAAGTTCAGTAAACCCGTCACCGTCATGGTCATATCCGTCTTTCTGCCTGTTCTGGCCGAAAACCGCCATCCCCATTTTATTGTCATCCGTCACAAGAGAAGCATTGATTGAGGTCACGTTGTCAAAGGCCGAAGTCCCGTTTATGTTGCTCACGACATGCGACGCTGAAGCAGAATTCCTTACAGGCTCCTTAGTTATTATGTTTATCGTGCCGGCTATGGCAGAAGAACCGAACAGCGCGGAGCCTCCACCTCTCATCACTTCAACCCTGTCCACCATGTTCGCAGGAATCTGCTCTATTCCATAGACTCCAGCCAATGAACTGAACACCGGCCTTGAATCAATGAGTATCTGCGTGTAGGGGCCATCCAGACCATTTATCCTCACTTGCTGATAACTGCAATTCTGACAATTGTTCTCAACCCTCACACCAGGCTGAAACACCAGTCCCTGGGAAAGCGACACGGCATTAACCCTATCATATGTATCCATTCCCACCACATTTACAAGGGTTGGTGCAAACATTCTGGCCGTCTCACTCCTATTGGCCGAAACAACAACACCCTCCAGAAGAACCCTGTCCTCCTCAACCATGAAATTCACCTCAAGAGCCACGCCGTCACTGAGTTCAACCTCTTTTTCAGCAGTCTTGTATCCGACTCCGGAAACCTGAAGAATGAACTTTCCCTCAGGAAGATGTTCCAGATAATAATGTCCCGAACCAGCTGTAGCCGTTCCGATTACAGTCCCCTTGAGCGACACCATCACATAAGGCACATGTTCCCCAGTGCTCTTGTCTATCACATGTCCGTAAATGCTCGCTTCACTTCTTCCACGTTCCTCTCCCATTGCCGCAAACGGCATTGAGAACGCCCATAAAACCAGAATAACAAATCTTTTCATCACTTATAATTTTCTGGGCGCAAAGGTAAGGCTGCCTTAAATTGAGGTCAATCACAATATATTGGTAGCGGATCTATGGCCGCTCATATTCATCAGTATTCTTAAGCCCGGGTATGCCATAATAGGCCGCCACAATATCGCCTTTGACAAAGATTTTCTTCCCCAGAAGGCCGGGATTGTCCACCAGATTCAAGGCTTCCCTCACCTCACCGTCAGGAAGCTGCACTGAAAGACAGGACGCCTTGGATGAAGTTCCGGAGCGCGGACCGAGAAGCAGATTGGTCTTGGAGGCAAAAGGAGCACCAAAAGAGGCTGAGGCTGAAGTAAGGTCTCCGCCAACGACATAACCGCAGACCCAAACGTCCTCATCGCCTACAGAAGCCAAGGCCTGCTGCACTGTAAGCGCATTAGAAGGGCCGCTGCCTCCTCCAGGCTTTCCGCCTATGACATAATTATCCGTAATCCAGTTCCTTGAAGTATCCACGGACACGGAAATACCGCTTGACGCCCCTTGCCCCGGAGAATCAGCGGAAGCGGCACCTACTCCGAGCGTAAGTATCTCCTGAGCCATAAGTGTCCTGCTCATCAGAACCTTGTCAACGCCTCAGTCACTCAACATCAGTGACACATTGCCGGGATTGAAATAGGCAATCCTCTTTTCCTTATACCCGTACATCAGCTTGCCGTCATCTGACTTCAGAAACAGCACTCCCTGCGGATAGACATCGAGAAATTCAGGAGCTATCCTCAGACGCACCCCGGCATTCACCTGACGGCAGACAAGCCTGACATCAGCCACACCACCGCGCGGAACCACGACACACTGCTCATCGCCATACTGCGGAGCAGAGAATGCAGGCTTTGAAAACTCTCCGGACACGGCACTCACGACATAGCTGCCTTCCGGAACCAGCAGGGATTCGGGACAAGCCCCGAACGGGCCTCCATAGAGGACCTTTCCTTTGGAATCTGTCACAGTAAGAATAAAATCACATGTATCCGGCATACCGGAATCCGTTCTTGTGATTTCCCTCTGATCCGCTGAAAACGCGATACGCAATTCACCTGTTTTTTCCGAATTGGTGCCAAGCAGATCACAAGACACCCAAAGATGCGGCATAAAAAAACATCCTGCCACAAATGCCGCCACTGAAGGCAGACGGACGATTTTCCGTTTCATATTCTTTCTCCTCATATCGTTTATGCCCGCAACATCGCGGACAAAGGCAAATGTATCGGCAATAAATTAAACGGGATTAAAGAAAAAGAAAAAAGATAAATTTCTGTTTCTTTATGCGGTTTTTTCTGTTTCTTGCATCCGTTCTGCAAAAAAATGCTATAACGGGAACCGGTAAATCAGCATCTGCCAAACGTCACAAAACCAGCACAAAAACGGAGCTGAAATGAAACAAAAATTCACGGGGCAGTCATGATAACATGAACTGCCCCGCTACTTAACCTAAACTTAAACTATGAAAAACTTCAATGCAAAGATAACAGATATTTCGTCATTCTGCAATATCCACCACGCGAATTTTAGCATATTTAAGTATCAGAATCTTCTCTCCATGCCCGTCAAAGGCTATTTTCGCCTTCAAGTCAGCGGCATTTCCGGTTATCTCGACAATCTTGCCGAACCCGAAACGGTTATGCTCAATCCTCTGTCCGGCACGTAGCTGCAGAATCGGAGTCGGCTCAAAATCAGCATCCGCAACTCTCGCAGGCACAGGCCTCGGACTCACATTGGCAGGACGTCCCTTTGGCACCGGAGCATCCGCACGGGAAGCCGGAGCACCGGATACAGGACGGGCCGGCTGCTTCTTGACAAACTCAGGACGCGAAGACATCCCATATGCATATCCAGGCTTCTTGGAATAAGCCTGACGCCCCCACCCCTCTGAAGAATGGTGCCTTTCTTCCTCGGAAGCCATGTCAACAGTCAAAGGATTCGCAATATACTGCTGGTCGACCTCACGCACAAAACGGCTCGGAGAATTGGACTCATGCTTCCCGTTGCGGGTACGGGTCTGCGCAAATGAAAATGCAACCGCTTTCTTGGCCCTTGTCATAGCCACATAGAACAGCCTGCGCTCCTCCTCAATATCACTTTCAGATGCCATGAAACCTCCGGACGGGAATATATTTTCTTCCATTCCCACTACATAGACATAAGGGAACTCAAGTCCTTTTGATGAATGTACCGTCATCATAGTGACCTTATTGGAACCGTTCTCATCATCCTCCACATCAACGGCGCTCAGCAAGGACACATTCTCAAGATAATCGTCCAATGTCACAACAGGAAGATCCGCAGCAGAAAGCTCAGCCCCCTCCCCTACAAGACCCTCAGCCTGCATATCCTCGAAAAGTTCATTCTGCCTTTCTTCTATATAGTTCTTTACGCTGTTGAGAAGTTCCTCCACATTCGCTGTGCGAGACTGGCCCTCTATGCTCGTGTCGCTCTTGTAAAACGCAAGCAGTCCGGAATGCATGGCAAGAGCTGTTGCCACAGTATATGCATCCTCCTTCGGGACTCTCATGCACAGGCCATTCATCAGCTCGCAGAAATCACGTATCTTCTTGATTGCCGGAGTCTTGAGTCCATAGGATTCCAAGTCATCCGCAAATGCGGCCTTGAACAAAGACGTCTCATGGGCAAGCGCCGCAGCGGCAAGGGCAGACAATGAAGTGTCACCGATTCCGCGTGCAGGCTTGTTGACTATCCTCTTGAAAGACTCGTCATCATTAGGATTGGCAGCCAGCTTTATGTAGGCCATCATATCCTTGACCTCAGCCCTGTCAAAAAACGAATTTCCGGAATATATCACATATGGTATATTCCTTTTGCGAAGGGCCTCCTCAAGCGCACGGGACTGTGCATTCGTCCTGTACAGGATTGCGAAATCCTGATACTGTGCAGAATCGGAGTGAATACGCGAGACAATGGAAGAAGCCACAAGAAAAGCTTCCTCCTGCTCGGTGTACGCCTGTATAAGCCGGATTTTCTCACCGGTTTCACCCATAGAGTAGCACTCTTTCGGAATGCGTGCGGTGTTCTTGGCAATCAATGAGTTGGCCGCATCCACTATGACTTTTGTAGAGCGGTAGTTCTGCTCCAGACGGAAGATGTTATGCCCCGGATAATCCTTCTTGAAATTCAGTATATTCTCAATCTTCGCCCCGCGGAACGCATAAATGGACTGCGAATCATCCCCCACGACGCACAGGTTCCCGTGCGCCTGGCTCAGTTTCTTGAGTATTATGTACTGGGCGAAGTTAGTGTCCTGATACTCATCCACCATGATGTAGTCAAAACGTCCTGATATGGTCTCCAAAGCCTCATGGTTGTCACGCAGCAGAATGTTCATGTTCAGAAGGATGTCATCGAAATCCATCACTCCCGCCTGCCTGCATTTTGCCGCATACAGCTCATAGATGTCACATATCCTCGGCTTCTTTGCGGATGCGTCGTTCTGCAATGCGACTGAATTTCTCCTGTAAGCCGAAGATGTCACAAGATTGTTCTTGGCCATGGATATGCGCGACAGCACATCTTTCGGCTTATATACTTTTTCATCCAGCTGAAGCTCCTTCAGGCATGTCTTTATCGCGCTCACCGAATCCCCCGTATCGTATATGGTAAATCCGGAAGGATATCCAAGAGACTCGGCAAATTCACGCAAAAACCTTATGAACACGGAATGGAAGGTTCCCATATAGAGTCTCCTCGCACTTCGCTCCCCCACCATCAGGGCAATCCTCTCCTTCATTTCAGAAGCAGCCTTCTTAGTAAACGTCAGGGCAAGAATCCTTGACGGGTCACACCCTGTCGCAAGGATATATGCAATCCTGCTCGTAAGCACCCTGGTCTTTCCAGACCCCGCACCTGCCACAATCAGCACCGGTCCGTCCACACAACTGACAGCCTGCTTCTGCACACTGTTCAGCCCCTCTAATATAGCAAGACATTTATTTTCCATAACGGGCGCAAAAATAGGAAAAAAAACCTTATCTTCGCGGGCGATTTTTGAATAAAAACTCAAAACGGTTTATATAATGTCAAACAACATCTATTTGAAAAAGGGACTGGACATTCCGATTTCCGGAGTAGCCGCCCAGACAACCAAGAAGGTGATCGTTCCTGACGTTGTGGCCGTCAAACCTACCGACTTCAGAGGCCTCGTTCCGAAGCTTCTCGTCAGGGAGGGAGACAAGGTCCTCGCAGGTACCCCGGTCTTGGCAGACAAGATGTCTCAGAAGATTCTCTTCGCGTCTCCGGTCAGCGGAACAGTGGCAGAGGTCGTAAGAGGCGAAAAGAGAAAGTTGCTTGAGGTACGCATCAAAGCCGATGCAGAACAGGAACATGTTGACTTCGGCGTCAGGAAGCCGGCCGACATGACCGCAGACCAGATTAAGGAAGCCCTTCTGGAATCAGGTCTTTGGCCAGCCATCGTGCAGAGACCTTACGGCATCATCGCAGACCCTCAGGCAAAGCCTAAGGCAATCTTCGTATCAGCATTCTCAACTGCACCTCTGGCAGCAGATCCGGAGTTCACTCTCAGGGAAGAGTTCGCGAACATCCAGACTGCAATCAACGCCCTCGGAAAGCTTACTGACGGAGGAGTCCATTTCTCGCTCAATGCGGCAAATTACTCAGGCACCCCGTTCCATAAGATTGAGAACGTCATCCTCCACACTTTCAGCGGCAGCCATCCTGCCGGCAATGTAGGAGTGCAGATCAGCAACATCAGCCCTATCCGCAAAGGTGAGACCGTATGGACAGTGTCACTGCTCATGCTCGCCGCAATCGGACGTCTCTTCAACACAGGAAAATACGACCTCAGGAGAAAAATAGCCGTGACAGGCCCTAAAGCGGTAAGCCCGGCTTACGTGGACGGCTATCCAGGCATATCAATGGCTGACATAAAGGAGTTCTACAGCCAGTCAGAAGAGCTCAGGTTCATCAGCGGTGACGTCCTTACCGGAACCAGCATCGGAAAAGACGGCTTCCTCGGCTTCTTCGACAATCAGGTTACAATCCTCAAGGAGGGAAATGAATACGAGATGCTCGGATGGGCAAAACCTATGAGGTTCAGCCAGTTCAGTTCATCACGCACATATTTCTCATGGCTCACTCCGAAGAAGAAATATGACATGGACACGAATCTTCACGGCGGTCCGAGGGCATTTGTCCTGAATGACGTTTACAGCAAGGTTCTTCCTATGCAGCTGTATCCGGTACACCTGCTCAAGGCATGTCTTGCACAGGATATCGACAACATGGAAAAATTCGGAATCTACGAGGTTCTCGAGGAGGATCTCGCACTTTGCGAATATGTATGTCCTTCAAAGATTGACATCCAGCAGATCATCACTGACGGCATTTCACTCATGCTGAAAGAAATGTGCTAAAGACTTTGAATTATGAACGGATTAAGAAAATTAACAGATAAAATCAAGCCGTCTTTCGAAAAGGGCGGCAAGTTCGGATTCCTCCATTCGACATTCGATGCCTTTGAGACATTCCTTTTCGTTCCGAACACAGTGACCCGCAGAGGCTCACACGTAAGGGACTGCGTCGATTTGAAGAGAGTCATGATTATGGTTGTGCTTGCTCTTGTTCCGGCTATGCTTTTCGGCATCTGGAATGTGGGCTTCCAGCACAAGCTCGCCTTCGGTCTCAATGACTGGGGCTTCTGGAACATCGTATGGTACGGAATTGTGAAGGTAATTCCTCTCTACCTCGTATCATACATCGTAGGTCTGGGAATCGAGTTCGTTTCCGCACAGATCAAGGGACATGAAGTCAATGAGGGCTACCTCGTGTCAGGTATGCTCATTCCGCTTATAGTACCTGTTGACGTTCCTCTCTGGATGCTTGCGATTGCAGTGGCTTTTGCAGTGCTCATCGGAAAGGAAGTGTTCGGAGGCACCGGAATGAACATCTGGAACCCTGCACTCATCGCGCGTGCGTTCCTTTTCTTCTCATACCCGAGCAAAATGTCAGGTGACACCATCTGGACCGGCGGCATGACCCGCTACATGGCGGAAGGAACTGCATATGCTTCAGGCAACGGGCTTATTGACGGCGTATCGGGAGCGACTCCGCTCGCACATCCGACCGCAGAGGGCCTCATGGCTGCAGGAACAGACTTCATGGACATGTTCATCGGAACTATTCCTGGCTCAGTCGGTGAGACTTCGGCCATAGCAATCCTCATCGGTGCGGCAATCCTCATCTGGACAGGTGTGGCAAGCTGGAAAATCATGTTTTCATCAGTTGTCGGAGGACTCGCCATCGGATATCTCGGATATGCAGTCGGCTCAACTGACCTTCCGGGCTACTATCATCTCGTAATGGGCGGTTTCCTCTTCGGAACTGTATTCATGGCAACCGACCCTGTGACATCGGCTCAGACCGAGTGCGGAAAATGGATATACGGTTTCCTCGTAGGTGCCCTTGCTGTCACTGTACGTCTCTGGAACCCCGGATATCCTGAAGGAATGATGCTCGCCATCCTCCTGATGAACACATTCGCACCTCTGATTGACCATTATGTCATCGAGTTCTCAATCAAGAGAAGGGCAAAGAAAGTTAAAATCGCTTAATATATAATATAGGTATGAATACAAACAGTAATACATATACGGTCATATATTCGACTGTCCTCGTTGTGGTGGTCGCTGCGGTTTTGGCATTTGCAGCCATGGCCCTCAAGCCTATGCAGGACGAGAACGTCAAGAAAGAGACCATTACCCAGGTGCTCACTGCCGCTGCCCAGCCTGATGCGGACGTGACAATTTCCGAGGACACCAATGTCATGGAAATGTACGTTGAAAAAATCACTGATGCTTTCTATGTTGACGGAAACGGAAACAGGAAAGGCCAGATGAACATGGGCAAGGAGGACTTGAACAAGATTCAGGTAGCAACCACAGCTGACCTCAAGAACCAGAATGACATCATCAAGAAGATTGAGGCCGGACAGGCTGACCTTCTTTCATCTCTTGAGCTTCCGGTATATGTCCTTGACATCAACGGTAAGGAAATCACTGTGATTCCTTGCTACGGTGCAGGTCTTTGGGGCCCTATCTGGGGTTATCTTGCAGTAACAGAAGACGGAAAGACAATTGCCGGTGCTGTGTTTGACCACAAGAGCGAGACTCCGGGCCTCGGTGCAAAAATCACAGAAGACTTTTTCCAGGGACAGTTCCCAGGAAAGAAATTCGGTGAAGGAGAAGAGAGATTCGCAGTAGTGAAAGGCGGCGCAAAAGGTGCAGAGAACGGTGTTGACGCAATCAGCGGAGCCACAATCACTTCACAGGCACTCGGCAAGACCATAAACACCTGGTCAAAATACTATGAACCATACCTCAGCAAAGCTGCTGCCGCAAAGCAGGCCGCCGCTGAAATGGCCGCTGCGCAGGAAGCTGCAGAAGAAGCCGAGGCTGAGGAAACTGAAAACGTGGAGGAATAGCATATATGAAAGACTTTGATTTTAAAGAAACGTTTTTGAACCCGATATTCAAGGGCAATCCTATTTCTGTCCTCGTACTCGGCATCTGTTCCTCACTCGCGGTGACAGTACAGCTCAAGGGAGCATGCGTAATGGCACTTTCAGTGACCATAGTAACTGCGCTCTCAAGCCTTGTTGCTTCACTTCTGAGGAATACAATACCTAACCGTATCCGTATCATCGTCCAGCTCGTGGTGGTAGCCCTTATGGTTATCCTCGTGGACCAGGTGCTCAAGGCATACGTATATAGTGTCAGCAAGACATTGTCCGTATATATCGGCCTTATCATCACCAACTGTATCGTGATGGGCCGCATCGAGGCATTTGCCCTCGGCAACAAGCCTTTCGCATCATTCATGGACGGTCTCGGAAACGGAATCGGCTATGGACTGATCCTCGTGATCGTGGCGTTCTTCCGTGAACTTCTCGGAAGCGGAACGCTCTTCGGATTCCGCATTATTCCGGAGTCATTCTACGATCTCGGATATATGAACAACGGTCTCATGATTCTTCCTCCTATGGCCCTTATCCTGCTCGGCTGCATAATCTGGGCACAGAGGTCCATACAGAAGGAACTTCAGGAGAAATAACAACTAACTCGAACAAGAAATGGCAGATTATATTAGCTTATTCGTAAAGTCAATTTTTGTTGACAATATGATATTCGCCTACTTCCTGGGCATGTGCTCATATCTGGCGGTATCAAAGAATGTGAAGACAGCCAACGGTTTGGGTGTTGCGGTTGTTTTCGTGCTTCTCGTAACTCTCCCTATCAACTACCTTCTCAATGAGTTCCTCCTTAAGCCGGGCGCACTCGCATGGCTTGGAGAACAGTACGCGACCATAGACCTGAGCTTCCTCAGCTTCATCGTCTTTATCGCAGTCATTGCGGCAATCGTACAGATTGTGGAAATGGTAGTGGAGAAATTCGCACCTGCGCTCTATTCACAGCTCGGAATCTTCCTTCCGCTCATCGCCGTGAACTGCGCAATCCTCGGCGGCTCGCTGTTCATGCAGGAAAAGGCATTCGTGAATGTCGGAGAGGCTGCGACATATGCTCTCGGCTCAGGAATCGGCTGGTGGCTTGCAATCATCGCACTCGCCGCAATCAGGGAGAAGATGGCATACTCGCATGTCCCGGCTCCGCTCAAGGGCCTCGGAATCACTTTCATCACCGTAGGTCTCATGGGTATCGCATTCATGACATTCATGGGTATTCAGCTTTAATTTGGAGGATTTAGACTATGCAGATGACAATACTTTTTTCTGTGATCATTTTCGTGATCCTCACACTCATCCTGGTGGCTCTCCTCCTTTTCATCAAGGCAAGGCTGACACCGTCAGGAAAAGTAAAGATTAATATAAACGACGGCAGCAAGATTATTGAGGTCACCCCTGGCGGCAACCTTCTTTCCACTCTTGCTGAGCAGAAGATATTTCTTCCTTCTGCATGCGGAGGAAAAGGTGCCTGCGGACAGTGCAAATGCCGCGTAACCGAAGGCGGTGGAGAGATTCTCCCTACCGAGGTAGGTTTCTTCAGCCGCAAGCAGATTGCAGCTAACTGGCGTCTTGGATGTCAGGTGAAAGTCAAGGAAGACCTTGCAATCGAGGTTCCTGCTTCAGCTCTCAGCGTAAGGAAATGGGAATGCGAGGTCGTATCGAACCACAATGTGGCCACTTTCATCAAGGAGTTTGTCGTAAAGCTTCCTGAAGGTGAGCACCTGAATTTCCAGTCAGGAGGATACATCCAGATTGACGTCCCTGCCGTTACCGTTGACTATAAGGACATTGATGTGGATGAACAGTACCGCGAGGACTGGGAGAAGATGGGCGTATTCAACCTCAAGATGGTGAACCCTACTCCTACAGTACGTGCATACTCAATGGCCTGCTACCCTGCAGAGGGTGACATCATCAAGTTGAATGTACGTATCGCCACACCTCCTTTTGACAGGGCTGCCGGCAAGTGGGTTGACGTAAATCCTGGAGTATGTTCTTCATACATCTACTCCCTCAAGCCTGGCGACAAGATAACCATATCGGGCCCTTACGGAGAATTCTTCCTTCCGAAGAACCTCCCTGCAGACCAGGAGCTCATTTTCGTCGGTGGAGGTGCAGGTATGGCTCCTATGAGAAGCCACATCATGCACTTGTTCAAGACAGAGAAAACTTCAAGGAAAGTCAACTTCTTCTATGGCGCACGCAGTCTCAAGGAAGCTTTCTACCTTGAGGATTACAGCGAGATTCAGGAGGAGTTCCCTAACTTCAAGTTCCATCTTGCACTTGACAGGCCGGATCCGGCAGCTGATGAGGCAGGAGTTCCATATGTTGCAGGCTTTGTGCACAATGTGATGTATGAGACTTATCTCAAGCAGCATGAGAATCCTGAGGATGCCCTCTATCTCATGTGCGGACCTCCTATGATGGTTGCTTCTGTGGTCAAGTTGCTCGACAGTCTCGGAGTACCTCCAGAGAATATCCTGTACGACAACTTCGGAGCATAAGTTACAATAACAAGAAAAGCGGCTGGCTAAAATTTAGTCAGCCGCTTTTGCTTTGCGGTATTTCCTGTACAATCAGCGTAGAAGGTCAGTCAACGTATCTGAGAATAATTTTCCTTATATTGTCGGATACTGTCTTGCCGGCATCTGTCGCAGCCTCAAGGGTTTCCGCTATATTCTTATACTTCATCAATTCTATCGCATTCTTCTCCTGAGTGAAAATATAGCCGATATATTCCTCATATGCATCATCCGCAGCATGCTCCAGTTCAGTAATGCGGTCACATCCGAGCGAAATCTGAGAAAAATTATGCCTGAGGTCTCCAAGCATCGAGGCTATTGATTTTATCGTGTCAGCCTCAGCACGTATATATTGCGCAAGGTCGCGCAACTGCGGATCAATGCGCTGCGGCATATACAGGAGTATTGACTTGGCGGAATCATTGATATGGTCGAGCAGCTCGTCAATGTTCAGGGCTATCGTCTGCAGGTCCGCGCGGCGTATGGAAGTGATGACCTTTTCATAAAGCTGCTCATAAAATTCAGTCAGCAAGGCATCTCCCTGCACCTCGCATGCCTTCACCTCTTTCTCAAGCACCTTCCACTCCGAACTGTCCATCGTATCCGTCATCCGGCAAAGCGCATCAGCAGCCTGCTGAAGATATGTCGCCTGCTGGACGAACGAAGGGGCATACTGATGCCTATGCCCGGTAAATTTTCTGAATAAATTGCCAATTTTCATATTGTCACAAAAAATTTTGCACACTGATTGTTTTAGGGTCTTCAAATATAAAGCATTATTTGCTTACATCATAACAAACATAAGCTGTAACCGGCATTTTTATTTCCATCTATACTATAATGCAGCATTTCTGCAAAAGCAAAGGCAATCATATCCGGCATCTTTTGAAAGGGCAAGGCGGTCTGCCACTACCTCGCTATGTAAAATTTATTTTAGCTTTTCAAGCTACAATAAATGCTACACTTCGGCATAGTCAAAACAAGTTTTGCCTCTGCTCTCAGTTTGCAATTTATTTTATAAATGTAAAAAAAAGAAATTAATGATGAATCTTTTTTAAAATCTCGCATATCCATCCTGCTCCTGCCATACATTTGCAATCAAAAAAATGAAACGCGCAGTTATGACAATGCTACTACTCTACTCCATCACCGCACCGGCAGCCGGACAGGAATCCGGAAGATTCCTTGTCAGCACAGACTTGGCGAAAGCGATATGCGGAACGGCAAGCCTTCATTTCGGCTACGGATTCGCGAGCAACTGGTCAGCTGACGCAGAAGTATCACTGGACCTTACACATTTGAAAGGTTCAATGCCGGATGAAGAAGACATACATGATTCAGAGTTTGCATCTTCCGATACAGACATGATTCGCGGCGACTTCCATACCATGGGAATATCAGTGCGATACTGGCCGGCCGGAAGATTCAGGAAGTGGTTTGCCGCAATAGGCATCCGGAACGGCAATGTAACCGGACCGGACATGACGGCGGAAGCAGGATATGCATTCAAGGTATGGAAAGAATCCAGCATCACAGTTTCATACATGGCAAGTGTCCGGGAATGCATACGCAGGGAAAGACCTTACGCATCCGGGATTTCAATCAGCATAAGCTATAATTTTTAGGAATGAAATATATCAGACAAACAGACCGGGAGTTCTACACACATTTTAACTCTCTTGCCGGACTTGTCCGGTATCTTAATCTGCCCGTTCTGGGCTACTACGCCTTGCTGGTAATCCTCCCGGTACTGCTGCCCGGGTGCGCCAAGCCCGGGCCGAGACAGGATGTGCCCTTCACCGGAACAGGAACAGACAGTGTTCCGGTGAAGGTTACAATCCTCAAGGCCAACAAGGATGCCATCAGCGACATGGATATCTTCGTCTTCAATGACGATGCATTGCAAAGGCTCGACTGCTACCAAAGATTGGGAGGCACTGACGAGGGCGTACTTGAAATCGCATCAAGAAGCGGAGACAAGAAGATAACGGTCTGCGCAAACTCGCAACGCGACAGAGACCAGTGGAAAGGCATAAACTCACGTGAATCACTTTCATATGTCATGGCAGAACTTGAAAAAGAGCATCGGGAACATCCTCTTATGACTGCCGAGACCAAAGTCCGAGCAGGAAACGACGGTTTGGCTTCAGCCCCGCTATGCATGGAAAGGCTTGCAAGTGAAATTGTGCTAAGAAGCATCAGTTGTGATTTTTCAGGCAAGCCATATACAGCAGAAACACTGAAAGACGTGAAAGTGTATCTGACCAATGTCAACGCGTCATGTAAGATAATGGCAGGAGGAGACATTGCCCCAGAACGCATAATAAATTCAGGATGCTTGTGCCACGATGATTTGGAGAAATTTTCAGAGCCCGGGATAATAGCCCAAGAAATAGGCCGCCCAATAGGCAAAGAAACTTTCAGAGCAGACATCACACTGCTGTGTTACCCCAATTGCGGCACTCAGGAAAGTCCGGGTTCGCCTTTCACAAGACTTGTCATTGAGGGAAAAGCTGGTGCTCACACATGGTATTGGCCTATTGACATAAACCGCGGCTCCGGACACCAGGAAGGCAACGGGCGAGGAATAGAAAGGAACTGCAGATACGTCTATGATTTGAAAATCCGGAGAAAAGGTTCGTCAGACCCGGACATCCCGGTGAGTGCAGAGGATTTGGAAATAAACTTAGAAATCAAGGAATGGAATACAAAAGAAGAATACGGAGTGCGCTTCTGATATGTGCTGCATGTATTACGGCCGGATGCTCCTCCGAACTGAATGATGAGCATATTAGATATGATGGGGAAACTGTTGAGATATATGTCTCATACATGACCGGAAGCCTTGACACCAAGGCAATAAATCCAGACGAGGAGCGCATAACGGATGTAAGCCTCATCATATTTGACGAAAATGGAGACGCAGAGGAATCCCTGTGGCTGGGCAAGGGCGCCAAAGGATGCAAGGTAAGCCTTGTGAAAGGGAGAAGATATACATTCTGTGCCTGCGCCAATTTCGGATATAGGGTCAATGCGTCCCATATCAGTGAGCTTTCAGAGGTACGCTATCACCTGGCCTATCCGGATGAATACAGGGAAGGAATTCCTATGTATGCGCAAAAAAAGGACATATTAATCAGGAGCGGAATGACAGTCAGCCTTCAGCTCATACGCCTTATGTCCAAGATAAACATAAGAATGGACAGGAGCAGACTATCTGAAGACGTCAAGATGGACGTTAGGTCGGTAAAGGTCGGCAATTGTCCGAAATCAGTAAGAGTGTTCGGGAAGAGCAAGGTCATGGACAGAGATGACTGCTTTGCGGCAGGATTCAGCCGCAATGACATGGAAACCCAAGAGTTGAACACTAACGGCCCCGGTGGCATAGGCATCAGCAAAGAAGTTTCACTTTACATGCTTGAAAACATGCAGGGGGACTTTCCTGAAGACATCACTGACAGCAAGGACAAGGTTTTCTCCGAAGATGACCACATGAGAGACATATGCTCATACATTGAGATGGAGTTTGACTATCTGTCAGAAGAGTATAAGACTGACGGTAAGAGGTTGATCTACAGGTTCTATCTTGGAGACGGAATTTCCAACCTTGACGTGGAACGGAATTGCCTGTACACGATAACAGTATGTCCGGAAGATGACGGGCTCCACGATGACGGATGGAGAGTTGACAAAAGCGGACTTTTACCTGCTGGGCCATCAAGTTTCCGTGCATATCCGTCAAGCTATATAAGAGGCGACATAGGAGACCGGATACATATCTGGTGCGAGTTCACACCGGCATACGCTCCTTTCAATGCCGGTACAGAATACATGGAGGATGACAAGGCCAAGGGCATATACAGCTATACCCTTGATGAAGACGGACATGGTGCGACACTGGAACTCACCGGTCCGGGAAGAGGGCTGATATACATGGAAGCAGGCCCTCCCGTCAACGAAAGCGCACTCTTCATAATAGAGGTCAACCTGCCGCCAGCAGATGACTCATAAATTAAAGAAGAACATGTGTAAGCAGCATTACAAGTACTTGGCTGTATATGATCCGCTGCATCCTTCCATGTCCTCTGGAGTACCTTCATATACGATGTTTCCTCCGCCGTCACCGGCTTCCGGACCGAGGTCGATAACCCAGTCTGCAGACCTTATGACATCCGGGTTATGCTCTACTACAACTATTGAATGCCCTTTTGAAAGAAGAGCGTCAAAAGACCTGAGCAATTTCTCCACATCATAGAAATGAAGACCCGTGGTAGGCTCATCAAAAATGAAAAGCACTTTCTGAGACTTTGATTTGGAAGATGTATCCGTCATTGAAAGGAACCAAGCAAGCTTTATCCTCTGGCTCTCACCTCCGGAAAGAGTGCTGCTGCTTTGGCCAAGCTTTATGTAAGACAAACCGACATCCATCAGAGGCTGGAGCCTTTCAGCAATCCTTTTCGCCACTGGTTCTTCCTGTTCCCTGAAAAATGCCATGGCCTCCTCAACGCTCATGTTAAGTATGTCGTCTATATTCATGCCCTTGTACCTTACCTCAAGGATATCAGGCTTGAATCTTTTGCCTCCGCATGCCTCACATACCATTGAGACGTCCGCCATAAACTGCATGCCTATTTTCACAAAGCCTTCTCCCTGACACTCAGGGCAGCGTCCGCCATCCATGTTGAAAGAGAAGTGTGACGGAGTGTAGCCATTGATTCTTGCATATTGCTGGTCTGACAGAAGCTTTCGGATATCATCATATATCTTCAGATAAGTCACTGCATTTGACCTTGAACTTTTACCTATAGGGTTCTGGTCAACATACTCAACCTGGGAGATTTTGTCAAGATTGCCTGAAAGGCCGCGGAAAGTGCCGGGAGCCGAGCCGGTATGATTAAGATGGCGGTAAACAGCCGGATACAAGATGTCGCCGACAATGGATGATTTTCCGCTTCCGCTGACTCCCGTAACGACTGTCAGAACGCCAAGGGGAAACTTGACGCTGATATCCTTGAGATTATGCTCCATTGCACCTTCAACAGTTATCGAGGAGGTCCATTTGCGTTTCTTGCGTACATATCTTGCCCTCTTGCCTTCAAGATACTGAAGCGTGAGAGACCTTTCGCTGCCGCTGCCGGACACATGCTCCCCTATCTTGCCCTCGAAAACGATTTCCCCGCCATTCACTCCGGCCTTCGGACCTATGTCTATCAGAAGGTCAGCTGCCTTCATTATTTCCTCGTCATGTTCAACCACAACTACAGTGTTGCCTATGTCCCGAAGCCTTTTCAGAACTGCAATCAGGCGTTCCGTATCACGTGGATGAAGACCTATGCTCGGCTCATCAAGAATATACAACGAGCCCACCAAGGAACTTCCAAGGGCAGTGACAAGATTAATCCTCTGGCTTTCACCTCCTGAGAGAGTATTCGAAGTCCTGTTCAATGTCAGATATCCCAAACCGACCTCATCAATATATTTCAAGCGAGAGACGATTTCCTCCACGGCTTTCGAAACTATGGAGTGCTCGTGTGCAGTCAATTCCAGATGTCCGAAAAAATCAAGCAGCTGGGCCACATTCATGCTCAGCAGCTCATGTATGTTCTTGCCTCCGACCTTGACATACAAAGCCTCCGGACGAAGACGGCTTCCTCCGCAGTTATGGCACACCGTTTTTCCGGAATACCTGCTCAGCATGTATTTGTACTGTATCTTGTAGCGGTTAGATTCAACCCACCTGAAAAATTCGTCAAGTCCCACCACTGATTCCTCTTCGGTCGCACCCTGGTGCCCTTTCCATATAAGCTCACGCACTTTCTGGCTCAGGTTGCAGTAAGGTTCGAAAATAGGGATGCCGTATCTCTCCGAATTACGCACAAGCTGATCTCTGAACCAGCCCATCTTGTCTCCTCTCCAGCATGCAATAGCTCCGTCATATATTGTCTTGCTCTTGTCCGGTATCACAAGATCCTCACTTATGCCTATTATCTGCCCGAGTCCTCCGCATACGGGACATGCTCCCAAAGGGCTATTGAAACTGAACATATATTCGTCCGGACGGCTGAATTCCATTCCGTCAGCTTCGAACCTGTTTACAAACTTGACCCTCACCGCTTCCGGTCTTGCATCGTCAGCCCGCACAGCCTCCTTGAGGACATACATTGTACCGTTTCCTTTGCTGAAAGCAGTATCTACAGACGCATGAAGCCTGGTATTAAGGTCATCCCAGTCAGTCTGAGGCATGTCACTCCCGTCCTCCATTACAGGCAGCCCGTCTTTCATGCGAGGTATCCTAAGCCTGTCAACCAGCAGAAATGCATCCTCCGGATAGTCCCCGTCCTGCGCATGCTTCATCACATCCTCGATTCTCACCGCCTTGTCTGTAAACAAACGGGAATATCCCTCCTCTTTCAGCGCCAGCATAAGCTCCACCTTGTCGTCACGGCCGCTCCACTGCAAATCCGCAAGAATATAGGCTGTTGAAGCTTCCCCTTCCAGGACATACGACATCACATCATTTATAGTATTGCATTTCACCTCCTCACCAGAAATTGGAGAGAATGTCCTTCCTATGCGCGCGAATATTATTCTAAGATAATCATATATCTCCGTGCTGGTAGCAATGGTGGAGCGCGGATTTCTCGTATTGACCTTCTGCTCTATGGCTATCGCGGGCGGTATTCCCTCGATAAGCTCGACATCAGGCTTGGACATCCTTCCGAGAAACTGGCGGGCATAAGAAGAGAGACTCTCCGCAAAACGTCTCTGCCCCTCCGCAAAAAGAGTATCGAACGCCAACGAGGACTTTCCAGAACCGGATATTCCTGTTATGACAACGAATTTACCGCGAGGAATCTCAACAGTCACATCCTTAAGATTATTCACCCTCGCTTTCCTTACTATAATATTTCCTTCTTCTTTCATTCCTTTACCAAATGTGTGTTTAGTACACCATACAGACAACTGCCTTGCCATATTATATATACGAAAATGGCGAAAGCTGAAACAAAGTTCACTTTGATTATGCCGAAACCACACGTACATATGCAAATATAGCCAAAGTCGAGAGCAGAGGGAAAATTTATTTTCCCTCTGCCGAGACGCAAGCGTATATATGTCCGCAGGACAAATATAGCCAAAGTCGAGAGCAGAGACAAAATTTATTTTGACTCTTCCGAGACCGGGCGTATATATGAGCATCAGCTCAAATATAGCCAAATTACCTCATACTTGATATGGAGATGGCCTGGATATTGATATTTCACGTCCCGCATAACATTCACAATGTAATTGCACAACGAACGGACAAACAAATAAAACAAGAAAAAATGTTACCTACACGAAAATTGAACAGTCAAAGCTGGCTTCCGGATTTCTTCAATGATTTCTTCGAGAACGGCGCACTTGACAAATCCGGCAGTTCAGTTCCGGCCATAAATGTAATAGAAGAAGAGCGCGGCTACAAACTTGAGCTTGCCGCTCCCGGAACGACGAAAGAAGATTTCAAAGTCCATATCAACAGGGACGGGAATCTTGAGATTGAAATGGAAAAAAAGAAAGAGGAAGAAGAAAAGAAAGAGGGACACTATCTCCGCAAAGAGTTTTCCTACTCAAAATTCCATCAGACTCTCATACTGCCTGAGAACGCCGACAAAGAAAAAATTGAAGCCAGGGTAAGCGACGGAGTTCTGAAAGTCATGATTCCGAAAGCACATGAGACTGAAAAAGACGAAAAAAAGCGCGCAATTGAGGTGAAATAGCGATTGCGCCCTGAATACATTGATTTTCATTGTTTTTCAGATTCCGAACTTCACCAGACGGCGGACCCCAAAAGGCTCGCCGTCATTTTTTTCGCAAAAAATCATCAAAAAAGTTCGAAAAAATTTGGAGGTTCGGATTTTTTGCGTACCTTTGCATCCGCGTTCAAGGAAAACGCATAAAGACTGAACAAAATGGTGCGGTAGTTCAGCTGGTTAGAATACCGGCCTGTCACGCCGGGGGTCGCGGGTTCGAGTCCCGTCCGCACCGCAAAAGAACAAGTTCTTTTGAAAGTTGGGAGCATAGCTCAGTTGGTTCAGAGCGTCTGCCTTACAAGCAGAGGGTCGGGGGTTCGACTCCCTCTGCTCCCACTAAAAGAAACGCCTTTACAGATTGCTGTAATGGCGTTTTTCTTTTCACTTCCCTCTCGCACGCGAGGTGCATACAGAAGGGCTGACTGGCAAGCTCCGGCATCTACGCTTATTCTTCCTTTTACTCATTCCGGGCCTACTGTTTCAATGCAGAATTGATTGGCTTCAATGTAAACTATACTAACCATATAGGCCCACTTGTTTTGGACTCAACGTAAAAAGTTATGTTGTTTTTCATTTTCAGTCCGACAGGTGCAAGGCATGTTATGTGATCTTTTCCCGAAATTGGTTTATCGATTAATTATTGAACAATATGCGGAGCATAATGACATGACAGTCAGCGCCTTATCGAAACGCGATTCCCCTGAATCAGGGAATCGTATTTCGGTAAAATATTGTGTGACAACCACTTGTACACCACGGGATGTGTCCCGTCCTGAAAAAAGTTTACCAGAAACCGTAAACTTTTATGCAATCTAAAATCTATAGGGCGGCACATCGGGCTCAAAGCAAAATGTCCCGGATATAGGTAAAAGCTTGGACGCACCTCGGGAGCATTATCTAAGAATTGAAGATGCGGTGAGCACTCCGAAACATGAAACATGAAACATGAAACATGACGGCAAGTCTGAATTGGTATTCCAACATGCTTTTTCACCTGAGCCCAAAGAAGTCCGTAAAAAGGCAAGTTCATGACACGGATGGCGGGACACAATGGAAAAACTGTAAAAATATCGCGCGATTCTTAAACGGAATTGTATTCTTGGGCGATTCGGTGAAAACTTTGACCGATTTTTAAACCGTTTTTTGATGAAGGTTACGGCGAGCACTCGAAAACATGGCTTTGGACATATAATTTGGGAAACAGGAGGGAAAAGTCAGAAAATTCTCCGGAAATTGAATATTTGGGAACCAGGCTGCCCCATAAAATAAATTTTCACTCTCTACAGTTTTTGAAAAACTGCCTACACAAAACACCAGAGAACTTTTTTGCGGCTCGCGACAAAAAGCCCACCGGACTATTTGTTATTTGCTCACGACCTTTAAAGGGCATGGAGAGCCTCTAGCCCGATTGCATTACGACTTTTCACACCCATTGATTTTACGGCCCGCATTTTATGGCACTCCGACTTTGGCAGGTGCGTCCACACAACACCAGAGAACTATTGCTTACTGCCCGCGACAAAAAACACACCGGACTGACTATTTTGTTGTACGCTCACGACTTTTAAGGAGGAGTTTCGGCCACGGCCCCATCGCATCACGGCTTTTCACACCCACTGATTTTCCAGCCCGCATTTTATGGCACTCAGACTTTGGCAGATGCGCCCACAAGCCACGTCCACAACCACGACACCAAACCGCAAAACCAAACCAAGACGCAACACCAATTCACAACATCAAGCCACAAACATTCACAACACCAGGACGCAAGACTCACAACAGAAATCAGTTCATTGCCATGTCGGGAAAAATTCGTACTTTTGCGTGATTATGTCCTTTAAATGAATATGGCAACAGAGACGACAAATAACGTTAATTACACAGACGACAACATCAGGACACTTGAAGGAGTAGAGCATATACGCAGAAGACCGGGAATGTACATCGGACGCCTCGGCAACGGTGAAGACCCTGGAGACGGAATATATGTCCTGCTGAAAGAAGTGGCCGACAACTCCATAGACGAGTTCTCCGCAGGTTTCGGCAAGCAGATAATAATAAACGTCACCGACAAGGAAGCATCCGTAAGGGACTTCGGACGAGGCATTCCGCTCAACTCTGTCGTCAAGGCCGTAAGCGTGCTTAATACCGGAGGAAAATACGACAGCAAAGGCTACAAGAAATCAGTCGGACTCAACGGAGTCGGACTCAAGGCCGTCAACGCGCTCTCTTCATATTTCTATGTAGAGGCGTACCGTGACGGACAGAGCGCATACGCGGAATTCAGGGAAGGCAAGCTGACCGACTCCGGCATGAGGCCCACTAAAGAGAAGAACGGCACTTTCGTCAAATTCATACCTGACGACCACATGTTCGTGGACTACATATACCGTATGGAATATGTGGAATCCCTCATCAAGAACTACTCATATCTCAAGAAGGGACTAAGCCTGAACCTCAACGGCACACAGTACAAGTCGGACAACGGCCTGCTTGACCTTGTGCGCGACAACATGTCCGAAACGCCTCTGTATGAACCGATACACCTTTCCGGAGAAGACATCGAGATTGTCATAACCCATGGCAACAGCTACGGTGAGAATATAGCGTCATTCGTAAACGGACAGAACACCCGCGACGGAGGAACCCACCTTGCGGCCCTAAGGGAAGCAGTGTCAAAGACACTCAAGGAGTTTTACAAGACCAACTCCAAGAAAGACTTCGCCCCCGAGGACATAAGGCAGGGAATCATCGGGGCCGTCAGCATACAGATACAGGAACCGAACTTCGAAGGCCAGACCAAGACGAAGCTCGGCTCGACATACATGTGGGAGACCGACACGACAAACGAAGACGGCTCACACACATATGACAAAGGACCGACCATCAGGAGCTTTGTCAACGACTTCGTAAAGACCAACCTTGACAATTATCTTCACATCCACAAGGAGATAGTCCCTGTGCTCCAGGAAAAAATCATGTCATCCGAACAGGAGCGCAAGGAAATTTCCGGAATCCAGAAGAAGACAAAGGAAAGGAACAAGAGGACAAACGTATATAACAGGAAGCTCCGCGACTGCCGCGTCCACTACAATGACAGGCTGCCGGAAGCCAAGAAGCACCTGAAGGAGCTGACCAGCATATTCATCACGGAGGGAGACTCAGCGAGCGGAACCATAACAAAGGCACGCAAAGCTGATACCCAGGCCGTGTTCAGCCTCAGGGGAAAACCCATCAACTGCTACAAGGAGAGCCGCAAGAAAGTCGCCGAGAACGAGGAGCTGAATCTTCTTGTCAACGCACTCGGAGTCGAGGATGACATGGAGCAGCTCAGGTACAACAACATAATCGTGGCCACCGATGCGGATGACGACGGAATGCACATACGCATGCTCGTGCTGACATTCTTCATGAAATATTATCCGGACCTTATCAGAAGGGGGCATGTGCACATTCTCCAGACTCCCCTGTTCCGGGTCAAGAACAAGAAGGACATACGATACTGCTTCAGCATAGACGAGAAGGAAAAGGCTGTCAAAGAGCTGAAGAGCGGCGTGGAAATCACAAGGTTCAAAGGTCTCGGAGAGATTTCGTCAACCGAGTTCGTGGACTTCATCGGCGAGAACATGAGGCTCGACAAAGTGAAGCTCAGCGATGAGGAATCCATCGCCGAAATCATGGAGTTCTACATGGGTGACAACACCATAGACAGACAGAACTTCATCAGGCAGCACCTGCGCAGCGAGACTGAGCTGGAAGACGTGAACATCTGATTCTCCGGAGCACCGGTGCGCATATGGCAGGCTTGACACGAATCCTATGCGTCACTGATGCTTACGGTACGGATAATGCAGTCGTTCAATCACAAAAACTAAAGATATGTGGAGAAAATTCTGCGGATGGCTACTCCGCGCAATGGGATGGACCGCGGTTGATCCGGTAGCCCCTGAAGACAAATGCATAATACTCGGTGTACCGCACACTTCGATATGGGATTTCGTCATCTCATACCTTTATTATGAATCAGTAGGCGGAAAGCCTTACTGCATGATAAAGGGCGAATTCTTCAAAGGCCCTCTCGGCTGGCTGCTCAGAAAGCTCGGCGGCATTCCTGTTGACAGGAAAAACGCCACCACAATGCTCCTGAGCGTAATCAAGGAGATGAAAGAGAAACCATGCGTACACCTCGCGCTTGCTCCGGAAGGCACCCGCCAGCCGGTAAAGCGTTGGAAGACAGGATTCCATACCATTGCCCGCGAAGTGGGATGCCCGGTATATCTCGGATATTTCGACTGGGGAACCAAGCGTGTGAGCCGCGGAGATAAAGTTGAGCTTACGGATGATGCGAAGGCCGACATGGCACGCATCCAGCAAATCTACGAGCAAATGCATCTTACCGGAAAACATCCGGAGAAATACGTCACACATTAAAAAGAAAGGACAAATGAACTATTTCTACAAACGCGTGCAGAAATTCCGTGAAAAGAATCTCGATTCTCTCGCCAAGCTGTACGAATACTCGACAACAATTTTCGAGAAGAACTCATATACGAAATGGGCTGACAGCAAGGAAGGCGGCTACACTTTCGGGCAATTCCGCAAGACATGCGACGGCCTTTCAAAAAAACTGACCCAGTACGGCATCGGGGCCGGAGACAAAGTGGCCATTCTTTCCCAGAGCATGCCAAACTGGTCCGTTGCTTTCTTCAGCATCGTTCCGTTCGGCAGAATCGCCATCCCTATCCTGCCTGACAGTTCAGAAAATGAGGTCACAAACATATTGAAGCACTCTGATAGCAAGGTCATATTCATATCAGAAAGGCTTCTTCCGAAGCTCAGCGAAGAATGCAAGGCCAGCCTTACACTTGTAATAGACATCGACACATTCGAAGTGCTCAAGTCCGATGACAACAAATTCACATGCGACGGAAAGGTAAGTCTTCCTATGCCTGACGACATCGCCACCATAATATATACGAGCGGAACGACAGGCAGCGCAAAAGGAGTGGTGCTCAGCCACAGGAACCTGATGTCAAACGTGATTTCGTCCTACCACACATGCAGGAGGACCCAGAAAGACAGATGGCTGTCAATCCTTCCGATGGCACATACACTTGAGATGACACTAAGCATGCTCTATCCTATGTATGTGGGAGCATGCGTGTATTATCTCTCAAAACCGCCTGTGGCATCCATACTGATGAAGGCGCTCAAGACGGTCAAGCCGACCACAATGCTTTCCGTGCCGCTCATCATAGAAAAAGTCTATAAGTCCAGCATACTTCCTACAATCAAGAAGAGCCGCACCTTGACATGGATGAACATCCACATGAACGGGCTGATGTGCAAGATAATAGGAATAAAGCTCAAGAGCACATTCGGCGGTCACCTCACATTTTTCGGAATCGGAGGCGCAAAGCTGGACAGCGAAGTGGAGGCTTTCCTCCTGAAGGCAGGCTTCCCGTACGCAATCGGATACGGACTTACGGAGACTTCCCCTCTGCTGAGCTATGCCATGAAAAAGGGACGCACTCCAGGCTCAATCGGATATCCAGTAAAGGGCGTCAGACTGAAGCTGCATGACGTTAACCCGGAGACAGGAGAGGGCGAGATTGTGGCAAAAGGTGACAATGTGATGCTCGGCTACTACAAAGACCCTCAAAGGACAAAGAGCGTATTCACCGAGGACGAGTGGTTCCGCACCAACGACCTTGCTATACAGGATGAGAAAGGGCGTTTCTTCATCAAGGGACGCAAGAACAACATGATTCTCGGCCCTTCCGGAGAGAACATCTACCCGGAGGAAATCGAGAATGTGATAAACAATGTGGAGGGAGTGAACGAATCCATCGTAGTCGAGAGGAACGGACGCCTTGTCGCCCTTGTGCAGCTTGACGAGAACATGATAAACTGGGACGAGAAGCGCGAGGACAAATTCTACGAGCAGCTCGACAGTTTCAAGGAGTCCCTGATGAAGAAAGTGAACAAGAATGTCAGCAAGACATCCAAAATCAACTCTGTGGAAGTTATGAAAGAGCCGTTCGAAAAGACAGCCACATCCAAAATCAGACGCTTCAAATACAAGGATTCTGCCCCTACAGTCGAAGCGGACACAGAGAAAGCGGACAAGAACAAAAGTTCAGGAGAAGAATAGTTTTTTCCGAATATCCGACATAAAAGAAACAGGCTGACTAAAAATGATTTAGTCAGCCTGTTCCATATTAAAGCCTGTCAAAAATTACTCAGCGACAACCTCGTACTTGAAAGTACCCTTGACGTCCTTGTAGCATTTTACAGTAGCCTCGTATGTTCCGAGCTCTTTTGCAGCCTCGGCAACAGTGATGTCTTTCTTGTCAACCTCGATTCCGGCAGCAACAAGAGCCTCAGCAAGCTGTGCAGTTGTAACTGAACCATAAATCTTTCCAGTCTCGCTGACCTTTGCGGAAACTTTTACTACAGTCTCGGCAAGCTTGGCTGCAAGAGCCTCAGCGTCAGCAGTGAACTTCGCAATCTTGTGAGCCCTCTGACGAAGGTTTTCAGCAAGCACCTTCTTTGCAGAAGCTGTTGCCATGATGGCGTAGCCCTGAGGGATAAGATAGTTGACAGCATATCCTGTCTTTACATTGACGATATCGTCCGCGTGGCCAAGGTTAGCCACATCTTTCTTAAGAATAATCTCCATATAGCTGTCCTCCTCTTATTTCATAAGGTCTGTTACATACGGGAGAAGTGCAAGATGTCTTGCCCTCTTTACGGCCTGAGCCACTTTCCTCTGGAACTTGAGTGAAGTACCGGTAAGACGGCGAGGAAGGATTTTTCCCTGCTCGTTGAGGAACCTCTTGAGGAACTCAGCATCCTTGTAATCCACATATTTGATTCCTGCCTTCTTGAAACGGCAGTATTTCTTCTTTCTGACCTCTACTGTAGGAGGGTTGAGATAACGGATTTCATTGTTCTGTGCCATAATTCTTTTTCCTCCAATTATTTAGCCTGTTTGTTAGCCCTTCTCTTCTCTGCATAGGCAACTGCGTGCTTGTCCATTGCGAAAGTAAGGAAACGCATGATTCTCTCGTCACGGCGATACTGTGTCTCGAGCCTGTCGATAAGCTGTGTATCAGCCTTGAACTCGATAAGATAATAAAATCCTGTGGTCTTCTTCTGGATAGGATAAGCCAGCTGACGCAGACCCCAGTCCTCCTGGTACACGATTTCACCACCCTTTGCAGTGATGTAATCCACGTACTTTGCTACCGCTTCCTTCATCTGGGCCTCAGACAAAACGGGAGTTGCAATGAAAACGGTTTCGTACTGTTTGATCATTTTGTTTGTAATTAATTGTTTTATAATAAATTGCGTCCACCCGCGCAGACCAATCCACGCAAATGGGCTGCAAATATACGAATAATCATTTGATTTTCAAAGTCTCGGCATCACTTATTATGCTAATCTTGAACATTTCAGTTTCTGCAAATCATCATATAATTTTGCCAGATAAGAAAAGTGCACTATATTTACAGTTGCGAAACGGCTGTTTCGGAAATGTACGTTTCGCAACTAAACAAAAGGTGTCCCGTCGGGCCAGAAAAGCTCCGACAGGACACCTTATATATTAATAGGAAAATTCCTACTTCACGGGAACATTCTCAAGAACGGCCTTGAGGAAATCCCAGCATTTCGCCACTGACGGGATGTTTGCGCGCTCGTCAGGAGAATGAGGGCTCAGGAGAGTCGGGCCGCATGAAACCATGTCCCAAGCAGGGTAAGTTCCACCGAGGATACCGCACTCAAGTCCGGCATGTATGGCCATCACAGCTGGCTCCTTGCCATACAGGTCATTATAAACCTTCTTCATGGTAGCCAAAATCGGAGACGATGCATTCGGAGCCCATCCTGAATATCCTCCATTGAACTCAACCGCGCATCCCGCAAGCTCGAACACACTCCTTATTCTGAGCGCAAGCGCATCCTTTGCAGAATCGACAGAACTGCGCAAGAGCGTGCTCACACGGAATTCACCCCTATATATTGTCACCATTGCCATATTGTTGGAAGTCTCCACAAGCCCAGGCATCTGGTCGCTCATCCTCTCCACTCCGTCCGGACATGCAAGCACCGCCTTAACGAACCTCATGGCAGCCTCTTCCTCAACATAGAGGCAGTCCTCATGTTCACAGCACTCCCCTCCCGCACACTCATAAGGGGCAAACAAGAATTCGGAAGCAGGGTCAGCCACCTTGTATTCCTCCTTCACCTCAGCAGCCACACGTGCAACGGCAGCCTCTGCTGCGGCAACCTTATCCGGAGCCACATATACAGTCGCAAATGCCTCACGAGGGATTGCATTGCGCAAAGTACCTCCCTCAAAATCAAGCAGTTTCACATCCGCCTCAGTCATGAGAGCATACAGCACACGCGCAGCAACCTTGTTGGCATTGGCCCTGCACAGGATAATGTCCATTCCGGAATGGCCTCCCTTGAAGCCTTTCACCGCAAGCGAATAGCAGAGCCATCCTTCCGGAGCCTCCTTGCGCTCATATGAGGCTGTCGCAGTGGCATCAAGACCTCCCGCACAACCGACATAAAGCTCTCCCTCAGTCTCTGAGTCAAGGTTAATCAGAATGTCCCCCTCAAGGACTCCCGGCTCAAGCTCACGCGCTCCGGTCATGCCGGTCTCCTCATCCACAGTGACAAGAAGCTCGACAGGACCATGCTTCAGGTCCTCAGACTCAAGGACAGCCATACCCATGGCCACGCCCAAGCCGTTGTCAGCCCCGAGAGTCGTTCCCTTGGCCCTTACCCACTCACCGTCAATCCATGTGCTTATCGGGTCGTTCTCAAAATCATGCACCGTATCAGCATTCTTCTGAGGGACCATGTCGATGTGCCCCTGAAGGATGACACCCTTGCGGTCCTCCATTCCCGGAGTGGCTTTCTTACGTATTATTATATTTCCGGCCTTGTCCCTGATAGTCTCAAGACCGAGGGACTTTCCGAAATTGTACATGTACTCCACTGCAAGCGCCTCATGCTTTGAGGGGCGCGGAATCTGCGTAAGGGCATGGAAGTTTTTCCATACGATACGCGGGTCTAATTCTTTGATTTCCATAATATCAATGTTTCAAATGTCATTTAAGTATAACGTTCACCGGAACCGAGCTTTCCCTTCCGAGCTGGAAGACCGGCATGCGGCTCTGGAGCAAAAGGTTCACGCCGTCCATCAGTTTCACGGTGCAGATGGCAGGAATGCGGTAATATGCAAGCACGGCCTTTGCGTTCTTGGAGTCAGGCTCCGCAAGGACAGGCTCGGCAAATGCCTGCGGCACAATCTCCATTACCACAGGCTTTCCGGACAGGTTGTCTGCAGGGACAAGGCCGGCCGTATCCGACATGCGGAAGGCCACATATATCTGGCTGTCACGCCCCGGCTCCGGAATCACCTCAAACATCATCTTCTGCGTACTGTAGTCCGAATAACCGGCAAAAAGCGTCATATATTCTTTCTCAAGACGCGTTATTTCATCTATCGCAGCCCCCATAGCCTCACCGCTGTAGGTTGCATCCGTGTCACCGGTCACAATCTGGAGCCTCTGGCTGCGGAGCTTGAGTATCATCTGGGCAGTCTCAGCGGCCCTCTGTTCAAGCGACTTCTCCACAAGCATGTTCTGCTGCACGGACACCTTGTCATATGCGGACTCCCTCCTGCCGTTACGATACAGCGTGGCCGCCTCCGAAGTCAAATTTGACGATACTCCCTTTCCGGAGAAGTCACTGCGGCTTTCCTCAGGGAAGCGCCAGAGCGTCTGGTCACCTGACATGGCATCCGAAAAAGACACGAGCCCTCCGCGGGAAAGTTTCATGAAAGTGCCGTCAAGCTGGCCCTTTTTCACATTTACAGAATATCTGCGGCTCTGGTCCGCCTCAAGAAGAGGCAGCATCTTCACCTGGGTAAGCCGGACAGAAGTCTCGTCCTTCTGACGTGCCTTGATTCCAAGATATTTCTCCGCAAACCGGGCATAAGGGCCGGCATGGAATTTCTCCTGCACAGCCTCAACCTCCAAAGTAATCACCGTTGAAGGAAGCGAATATGTCACGAAACCCTCCGGGTCCGAATTCTTCTGGGCCGACACGGTCAGCGGAATCGTCATCATGGCCACAGCCACGACCATTTCTAATGTACGTTTCATCATATCAGATTTCTGTTGTTCATTTCCATCTCTTATGAGACCAAAGCCAGTTGTGCGGTGTCTCCTTAATCTCCTGCTCAAGGAGTTCGAAATAACGTTTCATCATTTCATCGCAAGACATTGCCGAGGCATCCCCGCATATGGGAATGAAACTGGCCTCATATCTTCCCCGCGAGACATGCTTCATCTTCAGATAGACAACCGCATGTGAAAATTTCTGAGCCACACGCACGCTGCCTGCCATCGCTACAGTCGGCTGGTGCAGGAATTCCCCCACATCATACGCCGCCTGGTACGGATACTGGTCAGCCATGTATATATATACGTTCTTCTCGTCCTTATGCTTTACCGCATACCTAAGTATATCGGACGATTCGATTTCGCACGAAGTTCCCACCCGTTCAAGCGGAGAAACCCTGTTCAGCCTGAAAAAACTGTCAGAAAAGGCATTGTGGAGACGTTTGTAAACCACCTTTATATGCCCTTCCTCAACAATCAGAGGAGTCCCTGTGGCAGTTCCGCTTGCAAGCAGGCCTCCCAAAAGTTCCCAGTTTCCGCAATGCGAATAAAGGACGGTCACAGACGGTCTGGACTCGAACAACGCGTTCATCACCTCCGGATTCATTACAGTGAGTATTCCGCTTTTCCGCATGCGCTCCCCGTCTGAAGCACCGAACCAGAGGGCCTCTACGATCATGTCGCCCAAATGCCTGTAATAAGCGTCAGCTATGGACTCAAGCTCACGGTATTTCTTTTCAGGGAATGATCTCGCCAGATTCGTCATAACCACGTCATGCCTATACCGCATCACATCCTTCACCACCCAGCACACCAGCCTGCTCATGGCATAGTGGAATCCCAACGGCAACCTGCCGAATATTTTCACCAAAGCACGAGCTATCCTTACACCTATCTCATTCATTTACAATATAATCTCTATGTCTTCATACAAGACCGCCACATCGCGGCACAGCATTCCTGACTTTTCAGTAACGCAAATATACCATTTTTCCTCAATCGACACATCACTTCCGCCGACCAATTTACAACAGCCGGTGCCCATATTCCGCAGATTTTATTATCTTTGTCGGCCGGCATGCCAGACACAGAGGCATTCCCGGCAGTTGAAAGCAACTTTTTTATTAACAACACATAAACCAATTCATCATGTTCAAAGGACATCCAAAAGGACTATTGGCTGCAGCTCTGAGCAACATGGGCGAACGTTTCGGATACTATATCATGAACGCCGTGCTCGTCCTGTTCCTCTGCTCCAAATTCGGCCTCGGCGAAAGTACCGCAGGCAGCATTTATTCAGTTTTCTATGCAGGCATCTATATTCTCAGCCTTGTCGGCGGAATCATAGCCGACAAATCCCAGAACTACAAAGGCACAATCAAGACCGGTCTCATAATAATGGCCTCTGGCTATGCCCTGCTTTCAATCCCTATCCTTGCGACCTCAACCAACATCAGCTGGCTCCTGCCGCTCACCTGCCTTGCACTTTTCCTCATTGCGTTCGGAAACGGACTCTTCAAGGGAAACCTTCAGGCAATCGTGGGACAGATGTACGACAACTTGGAGGCTGAAGCCGCAAAAAAAGGCCCGCAGGCACTCGCTGAAGCAAAGGACAAGCGCGACTCAGGCTTCCAGATTTTCTACGTGTTCATCAACGTAGGAGGTCTGATTGCCCCGTTTGTGGCACCGCTCCTGCGCGAATGGTGGCTCCAGGCAAACGGCATGGTATATAATGCGCAGCTCCCGGCTCTCTGCCACGAATTCCTGAACGACGCTGCCGGAATGAGCGCACAGGCTCTCGAGAACCTCAGCTCGCTTATGGCCGCTGCAGGAGGAAACATCATGGATATGGCTGATTCATGCCAGAAATACCTCCAGATTTTCAACGAGGGCATCCATTATTCATTCATAGCATCGGTTGTGGCAATGGTAATATCCCTTGTCATCTTCCTGTTCTCCCAGAAGACCTTCCCTACGCCGTCAAAGAAAGAGGCAGTCAAGGGAGTTGAATATACCGCTGAGGAGAAGGCCGCCATGGCAAATGAAATCAAGAAGAGGATGTATGCGCTTTTCGCAGTTCTTGGAATCGTGATATTCTTCTGGTTCTCATTCCACCAGAACGGAATGTCGCTTTCATTCTTCGCGCGCGACTTCGTTGACTCTTCTGCTGTGGCTCCTGAAGTATGGCAGGCAATCAACCCGTTCTTCGTCATTGTCCTCACACCTGTGATCATGGCGATTTTCAGTTTCCTCTCAAGGAGGGGAAAAGAAGTCTCGACTCCGAAGAAAATCGGAATCGGCATGGGAATCGCGGCTCTCGCATTCATTTTCCTCATGGTGTTCTCAATGATTCAGCACTATCCTTCAGCAGAGGATTTCAAATCACTTCCTATCGCGGAGCAGATGACTGGAAAGGCCCACTGGTGGGTTCTCATCGCCACTTATTTCTTCCTTACGGTAGCTGAGCTGTTCATATCACCGCTCGGATTGTCGTTCGTATCCAAAGTGGCTCCGAAGAGCATGCTCGGATTGTGCCAGGGACTCTGGCTCGGCGCGACCGCAGTCGGCAACCTGCTTCTCTTCCTCGGCCCTAAAATGTACAACGCATGGCCTATATGGCAGTGCTGGGCTGTATTCGCGACCGTCTGCATCATCTCAATGGGCGTAATGTTCGGAATGGTCAAATGGCTTGAGAAAGTGACAAAATAACACATGCCGCAAGGCATCGCAAAGGAAAGGCCGGGAAATGAATCCCGGCTTTTTCTTTTTAGGCAGCCTGACCTGCCAAGAGCGCACCCGGCCTGTTTCCACGGAATGAAATCAAAGAGTTTTTCGGAAAAATGCCCGGATGCCATGGGCTGTTCTAAAAATATGGCTATTTTTGTAGAAAAGTAGAAACGCTGCCTTCAAAAAAGGCAGGCCAACAGTTGCAATCTATATGGACACTGGTTTGAAAGAGACCCTCATCGGGTGGGCGGAGGAATACAATGACCCGAAATATTTTGAGGAAGACCCTATCGCTTTCCCGAGACAGTTCGCAAAGAAATACCGGGCCGGGGAGGCATCCCTGGCGGACGTGGAAATCTCAGCCCTGCTCTCGGCCCATCTCGCATGGGGACGACGTGCCATGATAGTGCGCGACTGCGGCAGGATGTTTGACGAGATGTGCTGGAAACCGTATGATTATGTCATGGCAGGAGACTGGCGCGACGAGAATGCCAGCCTGCACAGGACAGTCAAATGGAGCGAATTTGCAGCCATATGCTCACGTCTGCGTGAACTTTACATGCAGTCAGGCAGCATCGAGGAGCTGTCAGACACCGACATACGCTGCAAGGTGTTCGGACAGAAAGAAGACCGCAAGGCCCCGAACAAGAAAATCAGCATGATGCGCAGATGGATGGTGCGTGATGACGGCAAGGTTGACCTCGGTCTGTGGAAGAACAGCGACAAGAAAAAGCTGATACTTCCCCTTGACGTGCATGTTTACGGTCAGGCGACTTCGCTCGGGCTGACAAGCCGCAAGCAGAAGGACATCGTGACAGCAAGGGAGATTACGGACGCATTCCTGGAGGTTTTCCCCGATGATCCTTGCAAGGGTGACTTCGCATTATTCGGATACGGGGTGACAAGCAGAAACAATGATTGAAAATGCCGAGACTTTATATAATATCAGGCTGCAACGGTGCAGGAAAAACAACCGCTTCATATTCGGTGCTCCCGGAGATGCTCGAATGCAGCGAGTTCGTCAACTCTGACGAATTTGCCAAGGGCCTGTCCCCATTCAAGCCGGAAAACGCATCCATACAGGCAAGCCGCTACATGATAATGAAGATACGCTATCTTCTCAAAAGGCGGCAGGATTTCGCAGTGGAGACAACTCTCGCCACAAGGACGCTAATGAGGACTGTCCGCATGGCACAGGACGCAGGATACACAGTGACCCTGCTTTATTTCTGGCTGAAATCACCGGACCTTGCAGTGGAAAGGGTACGGGCCAGGGTTGAGGCCGGAGGACATAACATTCCTGAGGAGACAATCAGGAGACGATACCAGGTAGGAATAGAATATTTTTTCCATTATTATGCGCCCGTCTGTGAAAGATGGATACTTGCAGACAACTCACAGATTCCTTTCCGTGTCATCGCGGAAGGCTCAAAAGGAGAGGTCACGAGCATCAGGGACGCCCAGACATATGAGAAGATAAGGATGACGGCCATGGAAAGGCTATATACCGCAGAAGACGCACAATGAACGACAAGACATATTATCTCAATACATTCAAGGTCACGGAATGCCAGCTGCAGAAGCTGGTGGAGACGGCACTTTCGAGAGGCGGAGACTACGCTGACCTTTATTTCGAGAACACATCATTTTTCAACCTGCTGCTTAAGGACTCGGAAGTTTCCTCAGGAGGCTTCCATACCGATTTCGGAGTAGGCATCAGGGTCCTAAACGGAGAAAAGACAGGATACGCATATTCCGAAAATACCGATATGCCGGACATGCTCAAAGCTGCCGAAGCCGCTTCCGCCATTGCATCCGGACAGTCAGGCAGAAGCGGTCTGCGCTATGCCCAGGCAGGCATAAGGAAGCTTGACCTGTATCCCCAGCAGAAAGACTGGAGGCTGTCAGATGCCTCCGCCTTCCTTCCGTTCCTCAAGACAGTGGAACAGGAAGTCCTTTCCAGGGACAGCAGGATAGTGAAAGTCATGGCAAGACTTTCTGATTCGGTATGCGAAGTGCTGATGTACAATTCGCTCGGTGAGCTGACCGTAGATTCGCGTCCAATGGGAAGCGTCACGGTAACGGCTGTATTCCGCCAGGGCGAGGCGACCATAGACAAGAGCGCGTCAAGGAGCTTCCGCATCGGTGCGGAACTGATAAGCGGTGCGCTTGCCAAGGAGCTGGCCGAAGATGTGACACGTGGCATTGACGAAAGATTCGCTGCAAAAAGGCCGAAAGGCGGCCAGATGAGCGTGGTGATGGGAGCCGGAGCATCGGGAATACTGCTGCACGAAGCCATGGGACATGCTTTCGAGGCAGACTTCAATCGCAAGGGACAATCCATATTTTCGGACAAGATGGGCACCAGGGTGTGTCCGGAAGGCATCAATGTCGTAGATGACGGGACCCTCATGAATAACCGCGGGGCAGGCAACTATGATGACGAAGGGGTTCCCGGCGAAAAGACATATATGGTGAAAGACGGCATATTGTGCTCATATCTGCATGACAGGATAAGCGCAAGCCGCTACGGAGTCCCTCCGACAGGAAACGGGAGGCGTGAGAATTTCCGCTACAACCCCATCCCGAGGATGAGGGCGACCTATATGGAAAGCGGGAATGCCGAACCTGAGGGAATAATAGCCTCCGTCAAAAAAGGCATATACGTGGATGAGTTCTCAAACGGGCAAGTGAAAATCGGAGAGGGAGACTTCACATTCTTTGTCAAGAACGGATTTCTGATAGAAAACGGAAGGCTGACAGCTCCGGTGAAAGACATAAACATAATAGGAAACGGCCCGGAGGCACTTGCAGACATAACGGCTGTCGGCAATGACCTGAAGATAGACAACGGGACATGGACCTGCGGAAAGGAGCAGAGCGTGCCTGTATCATGCGGCATGCCTACGGTTCTTGTGAACAGGCTTACGGTTGGAGGAGAATGACAGATGATAACCGAACAGGAAATGTACATGGCAAGGCGATGCATGGAGCTTGCCTTGGAAAAAGGAGCTGAGAGTGTACGCGTATCTCTGGGAAAGAGCGTACTGGACAGCCTGACAATGCTTAACGGAGAACTTGACAAGGTCAGCAGGTCTGCGGACCGTTCCATATTCATATATCTTTTCGTGGACGGCCGTTACGGGACATTCTCGACGAACAGGCTTGAGGAGAAAGAGCTTGAAGGCTTCGTGGCAAAGGCGGTCACGATGGTACGGATGCTCGGAGAGGATAGGTTCAGAAGCCTGCCGGACCCGCAGAGGACGGCCAAGGATGCGTCCGGAGGAAATGAGCTTGGACTTTTCGACCCAAGATATACATCAAGAAACGCCGACATGAGACTCAAGGCTGCCGGAGACTTGAGCATTTACGCCAAGATTAAATCCGGGGAGGCAGGAAAAGGATATGAGCTGATTTCGGAAGAGTGCGAATATTCGGAGTCATATGAGGACAATTACCTGATTGATTCTCAAGGTTTTGAAGGCCGGCACACAGAAAGTTCATTCGGCTGTTTCTCCGAAATGACCATCCAGGACACGGAAGGAGGAAAATTCAGCGGATTCTGGTGGGAGTCATCCTCAAAGGCGGACGGTCCGGACATATGCAGCTGCGGGCAGAAGGCCTTGGAAAGGGCCGTAAGACAAATCGGCCCGAAAAGACGGCGCTCCGGGAAATACAGGATGGTAGTGGATGCCGGCGTGTCTTCACGTCTTGTCGCACCGCTGCTTTCCGCCTTGAATGCCGCGGCAATCCAGCAGAACATGTCATTTCTTGAAGATTCTTTAGGCAAACGCATGTTCAGTGAAGGATTGACCATAATGGATATGGCGCGCACTCCCGGCAAGAACGGTTCAAGGCTCTTTGACACCGAAGGAGTCGCCACTGCCGACGCGCCTGTCATAGAAAAAGGCACGGTGCAGAAATATTTCGTAAACACTTACCATTCCCGCAAAATGGGGATACCTGCCACGGTCGAGGACATTTCACGGCCTTGTCTGATGCCATACTTAAAGGGAGATGAATCTACAGCTTCATGCGAGGGAATATCTTTGGCGGATATTTTGCAAAGGTGCGGCAGCGGAATCCTTGTCACAGGCTTCAACGGAGGCAACTGCAATCCCGTCAGCGGAGATTTTTCTTTCGGGATAGAGGGCTTCGCGTTCAGCCGCGGAAAAGTCACCCATCCGGTGAGGGAAATGTTGATTACAGGAAATATGACAAGCCTGTGGAACAGCCTGACGGCAGCCGGGACAGACGCGCTTCCAAGCTCACGCTGGCAGATACCGTCTCTCGCTTTCGACGACGTGTCGTTTTCGGCATAAGAGAAGACATTAGGAAATAATTTATTAATTCAAAAGAATATGAAAATTGAACAGAACAAAGTCGTAGAATTCAGCTACGAGCTCGAGGTTGACGGCCAGGTCGTTGACCATACCACAAAAGAACGCCCGCTTGACTATATACACGGGACAGGAAGCCTTCTTCCGAAACTTGAGGAGCACATCCAGGGCATGGAGCCTGGGGACAAATTTGAAATCACCCTCTCCCCTGCCGACGGATACGGAGAAGTTGACCAGGACAGGATCATCGACCTGCCAAAGGCGGCATTCGAGGTGAACGGTGAAATCCGCGAAGACCTGCTTGTGCCGGGAACTACAATCCCAATGCTAAACAGCATGGGAGGAGTCATTCCGGGAGTTGTGCTTGAAGTCAACGGAGACAATGTGAAGATGGACCTGAACCACAGGATGGCAGGCAAGACGCTTCATTTCAAAGGTGAGGTTCTCTCTGTACGCGAGGCTACTGAAAAGGAACTTACAGAAGGCCTTCACGGAGAGTATGTGCATTCATGCGGTTGCGGCGGATGCGGTGGACACGGCCATGATGGAGGATGCAGCTGCGGAGATGATTGCGGATGCTCTGACGGATGCGGATGCGGTTGTGACGAAGCAGAGGGCGGATGCGGCTGTGACGAGAGCTGCGATTGCGGATGCAACGAAGGAAAAGACTGCGGATGCAACTGATTCATGAGTAACTGAGCAAAGACATGTGGCTGTTGCTCTCATTCGTGTCAGCGACCCTGCTCGGGTTCTATGACACATCAAAAAAAGCGGCACTGAAAGACAATGCGGTTCTTCCGGTGCTGCTTTTGAATACCCTGTTCTCTACACTGATATTTTCCCCGTTCATCGCTGACAGCATCCTCGGGACAGGAATGTTTGAGGAAACACCGTTCAGCACAAGGCCTTACAAAGAACCGGCATGGGCTGCCACAGCAGCACAGGATGGGCATATGCTTAAGGCCCACATGCTGATAATCCTCAAGTCTTTCATAGTATTGACTTCATGGATAGCCGGATATTTTGGCCTAAAGCATCTGCCGATAACAATTGTAGGCCCCATAAATGCCACAAGGCCAGTCCTGGTGCTTGTCGGAGCGATGCTTTTCTTCGGTGAGCGCCTGAACGGCTTCCAATGGACCGGCGTGGTTCTTGCCATTTTGTCGCTCTTCCTTATGAGCATCACAGGCAAAAAGGAGCATATAGACTTCAGGCACAACAAATGGATATGGTGCATAGGAGTCGCGACAATTGCCGGAGCGGCCAGCGGGCTGTATGACAAATATATAATGAGGGAACTCAGCCCGATGTTCGTCCAAAGCTGGTTCAATCTTTACCAGCTTGCAATAATGTCCATAGTATGTCTTCTGCTATGGTATCCGTCACGCCACAAGACAACTCCTTTCAGATGGAGCATGGCCATTCCGCTGATTTCCCTGTTCATCACTGCTGCGGATTTCGCATATTACAATGCACTGAGCGACCCGGACGCAATGATTTCCGTTGTATCTCTCGTCAGAAGAGGCTCCGTGCTGATTTCATTTGCCTGCGGAGTGCTGATTTTCAAGGAAAAGAACATCAAGGGCAAGCTCCTGGACCTTGCGCTGATACTCGCAGGAATGGTTTTCATATGGCTCGGAAGCCGGTGATACGCGCAAGACATTAGAAGTTTGGGGAATCACAGAATTACCATGATCTGCTCCATACTGTAAGCATATGCCAAAGTCAATATGTTAACGGTCAAAACTCCATGTCCTCGAAATTTTCTCCTACTAACAGTGCGAATTTCTCTATAACTTCATTCTGAGAATTGTACACAATTAAATAATTACCCCTTAGTGTCCGATAAGGCTTTTCCTGTCGGGACAGAGTCATTATACAAGTGCGTTTTCCCGACATTGAAACAGTGAGAAATTCTTCCTTATATTCAGATACCGGAACAGGCGTGCGGTTTTCATCCTCATATTCTGAACGGTCCAAAACTTCAAACTCAAACTCTTCACCACAATTAATTATCCAAGTACGCTCTTTATCAATGTCACACACCAAAAGATTTCCGTAAGGACGTGGAAATTCAAGAGGGATAGATAATTCATGTGTCCTGTCATCATCATTTACCGGTACTCCGTCCTGCATGGCAGAAAAAATGGTATCCCACTTTTCGTCCCCTGCTTCTGCACCAATAATGCAGGCCTTTACTTCCACCATGCGTTCATTAGCCTCATAGTTTGCCGGGACCGTGAAGAATATTATATTTTCCGGCATATCGATATAATATTTCGACTTCCACCAGCTCCGGTATTCCGGATGCGAAGACAAAATATCGCGGCTCAAGGCATTAAGAACATCTTTGCTGCCAATCTCAACAGGACCAGCAGGCTCCTCTCCCTCAATCTCAATCAGATATTTTATCCGTCCATATTTCGGAGATGAGTTTACTATTGCAGCAGCCCTGTATCCTATTGTAAACCAGCAAATATCACCTTTATGCGACAGATTTGATTCCACTTCAATTACATCTGAAATCTCAGGAGACATAAAAACATGTTCCGTCTCCGAACATGCGCCTATGCACAACAGGCATATGGCGGCAACTGTCATTATACTTAACCGTTTCATACTAATTCTCAATTGCTTCAAAACCATATAAAATATATTTGAGCCTATCATAATTTTGCCAATTTATCGTTGCAGTATTATACCATATTGTCGCTCCGGTATTCTTGTCATAATCACCATATCCGTCCCAACCCCAATTAATAGCTACGAAATTGCGGTCCGCCTCCATTACTCGTTCCTCCTTTTTTATGATCTGTCCGAGATTATTATGCTTCTGATAGAACAGACGGCGAAAAGTTATGATTCTCCGGAACCCGTCAGCGACAACGCAATGGCCTCCGTCTTTTGAACCGATAGAGAATATGCATGGCAAGCCTTTATAAATCTCGGTTCTTACAATATCAAAATCATCATTGTAACAACAAGTCCCTGTAATGGAAAATTCATCCTCAAATACCGGCAACAGGCTAAACGTAGGAGCGCCTGTACCTCCAGCACCATATTGGGCTGAAATCAAATATCCTATCCTAAGCATCAAAGTAGAAACATAATCAAATCTTACTTGTGATACGGATTCGCTCTCAGACAACGGCATAAGATCCCAGTAAACACTACCATAGCTGCTCTCATCGAAAGAGATATCATTATCATTTAAGAATACATATTCGCTACCGTCAGGAACATATGCCGAACATGAACAATCAGAATATGTATTTAAAGGAGTTCCTATCTTATAATGCAAGTAATAGAGAAGCTGGCTGCCAGCCACCATAACACATCCGGTAGGACAATGGACGGTCTTCCGGCTATTTGTAAAAGGAGCCTTGTGATTCCATTTGCCCTGCTGCCCCCAATGTGTTGTCAATAGGTGGTTTATGTTTGTCACTGTATCTATCAATGTCGTTGAACCTGTCAAATACCAATCGGTCCATGTATCCGGATTTTTGGATAATGCAACTATACCGCTCCAATTATCCTCATCAGAAATAACAGTAGTATCATCAGAAGCCATCAAATCATAGATTGCATCTTTCATCACATCCATATACTCAGACTGATAGTCATTAAGATACATATCTGCTTCGTTCAGATATCCTTTGTCGCAAGTCATTAAGACTACTGGCGCCCTACGGTCAGCAGACAGGACATCCCAGCCATCTTCATAATTAACTATATACATAATGATATCACCATTATGCAACACCGGCCTGATGTCAATTTCGCATCAACATTGACGCCCTTACGCTCAGTTAAATATGAAATAATATCCTCTTGTGATACGCGGAATAAGTCTTCTTTTTCCACTTTTCCGATTTCTGCGGCTTTGTCACAAGAGCACATGAATACAAGCGACAGAAATAAAATCTTAATGGTGTTTTTCATAATTTATAGTTAATAGTCAGTTATAAGGCAACGGCAAATATAATACATTGATTTTCATCAAACAAGAACTATTACAAAAAATATGGATGAAACATAAGATTAGTATTTTTCGGAAAACCGGGACATAACAGCAAAATCTCTTTTTTACTGAGAACAATACGTATCATGAACAAATAAGAGGAGTTCTATATTGTTCAACAAACGAGTCAGCACACTCTAATACACTATCAATAAGAGAATTACTAATTCACGATGCCCCTTACCGGAGGACAGTAAATCAGTAAAACATTCATAATAAATACTTTACACCACACCAGCCATCGGTATTTCAAAAACCGGCCGTTCGAGAGTTGCGCAAAACGGCTCCAAGCCCTACAGCAGGCTATTTTTCCGTAAACTCTCATTCATCGTATTCCTCCGGCCCGGCCTTGTCACCGATATCATGCAGATGAATCTCAAGCGCCCTTACGGAAATCAGTATTTCTGCGATGGAGACTCCGAGTGAGGCTACCAGAAGCAGGAGAGAGAATCCGAAGACATAGATGGAGGCTGTCCTGTAGCCGATGTAAATCAGGAACATGGATATGACGCAGAAAAAGAGGCTCGATATGCCGAGCACCTGCATGTTGCGGGTTAGATAGAGCCTTTTCTTCAGGTTGCGGATTTGGGCTGCCGTCACTTCGGAGCGGCTCTGGAGATAATGTTCCTTCAAGGTGCGCACAAGCTGGGCATATGAGAGGAAACGGTTGGTGTATGCCAGCATTATCAGCGAGATGGCGGAAAAAAGAAATGTCGGGGTTACGAGTGAGAAATCTTCCATATTACTGTATTTTTCAAAATTATACTTAGTGCGCCCCTACCCGGCGGCCAGGCAACAGGCAATCGGTAACAAGCGACCGGCAACAGGCGACAGGCGACCGGCAGCATGCAAGCAATAATTGCACCATGTCATCACCATCCACTGCATTATCAGGCCATGTCCTGCTGTCCCAATAACGTCATTCTTCCGATTCATGCAGATTATTTCAACGTTTTGCGTAAATTTGTCAGTTTATAATTTCATTCGGCATGAAGACGGCAATTGTCATATTGAACTGGAACACGGAAGGCTTCCTCAAAAGGTTTCTTCCGGGGCTGCTGCGCTCCGTACAAGACGAAGATGCAGAAGTCATAGTCGCGGACAACGCCTCCACAGACGGTTCCGTAGCCATGATGAAAGAATATTTCCCTCATGTAAGGACAATCACATCCGAAAAGAATCTCGGTTTTACGGGAGGTTACAACTGGGCATTCGATATAATCGTACCGGAAAAAGCAGGAAAAGCAGACAAAGAATCAGACGGAATAGAGAATGAAAGGGAGATTGCAGAAGTTTCCGGAAAGCCTGCCAAAGAAGCAACGTCATGCCGCAAGGCAGATGCAGCCCCGGAATATTTCGTGCTCATAAATTCAGACATAGAAGTCACGCCCGGATGGCTAAGGCCTCTGACAGACTGGATGGACAGTCATCCTGAATGCAGTGCATGCGCTCCCAAGCTGCACAGTCTGCAAGAAAGGGAGATGTTTGAATATGCAGGTGCGGCAGGTGGCTGGCTCGACAAATACGGATACCCGTTCTGCAGAGGACGCGTGTTGAAAAGGCTTGAACAGGATTGTGGACAATACGACACGCCGGAAAATGTGTTCTGGGCCACAGGAGCCTGCCTTATGGTAAGAAGCAGCCTTTACAGAAGGCTCGGAGGACTCGACGGAAGGTTTTTCGCACATATGGAGGAAATAGACCTGTGCTGGAGGATGCAGCTCGAAGGGCATAAGGTCACTGTTGTGCCGCAGTCGCTTGTATATCATGTTGGCGGGGGCACACTGCCTCAGACATCACCTTTCAAGCTCTTCCTTAACTACCGGAACAATCTGCTGATGCTCAGCAACAATCTCGGCAAGACCTTTGCGCTCGGGCTATACAGAAAAGGGATGGACACCACAAAGGCAGCACAGAAAGGCCTTAGGATGGCAAGACGCAGAATATTCATGAGAATGATTCTTGACGGCCTCTCCTCTGCAGCATATCTCGCGTCATTCAAGCCGGAGTGCTTCAAAGCCGTATGGAAGGCGCACGGGGAATACCGGAGCAAGCGCAATTCTCCTGACATGGCACAGATACGTGACTATCTCGAAAGTCATGGCAAAGCAGCCTCTGTCGAAGGATGGTACAGCCGGTGGATAATACCGCAGGCGATACTGAAAGGGAAAGGCATATTCCGGAGCATCAGGAAAGAGGATTTTTATAAAGGATAATTTTTGACAAAATGAAAATAATCATCTCAGGGGCAGGAGAAGTCGGTTCCCACCTCGCAAAAATGCTGAGCAATGAAGCCAATGACATCACCGTCATAGATTCCGACCAGGGCCGGCTTGAAGCTCTCGCATCCAATACGGATGTAATAACCGTCGAGGGCAACCCGTCGGCCATACGCACTCTCAGCGAGGCAGGAGCAGCTGAGGCGGACCTTTTCATTGCAGTGAACCCGTCAGACTCCCAGGATGTGAATATCGTGAGCGCCATATTGGCGAAGAAACTCGGCAGCAAAAAAGTCACTGCAAGGATAAACAATGAGGAATATCTCACATACGAGAACAAATACCTGTTCACGGAAATGGGCATAGACCTGATGTTCTATCCCGAAAAAATCGCGGCCGGAGAAATCATTGACCTGCTCAAGAGGACTGCCGCAGCAGATTCGCTTGACTTCGCAAGGGGCAAGCTGCAGATTGCGGTATTCAAGCTCGAGGAAGAGTCCCCTCTCATAGGGATGAACATGGCGGAGTTCAGTACCGTAGCGGCCGAGGAGGGCCAGAAATTCAGGGTCGTCGCCATATCCAGGAACGACGAGACCATCATCCCGAAATTCGACACCAAGTTCAAATACCATGACCTTGTCTTCATCATTTCCAAGAGGGAGGGCATGGACATGCTGATGAAATACATCGGCAAGCGGAACATAGAGGTCAACAACCTGATGATTCTCGGAGGAAGCCCCATCGGCGAGATGGTGGCCAAGCAGCTCAGCAGGCAGATGGAATCCATCAAGCTGATAGAGATGAACAAGGAGAAATGCATAGACCTTTCCGAAAAGCTGCCAGGCAATGTGATAGTCGTGAACGGGGACGGCAGGAACTCCGACATGCTGCAGGAGGAATCAATACGCGAATATGATGCTTTCGTAGCAGTCACCAACAATTCGGAGACCAATATCCTCGCATGCGTCGCCGCCAAAAGACTCGGTGTCGCAAGGACAATCGCAGAGGTGGAGAACCTTGAATACATCAGGCTCGCAGAGAGCATGGGAGTTGATGCGGTGATAAACAAGAAGCTTATAACGGCAGGCAGGATATTCAAATTCACCCTGAGCAACAAAGTCCGTTTCATCAAATATATGAGCGGCACGAATGCGGAAGTTCTGGAGTTCATCGTGTCACCTGATACTGCTATAACAAAGAAAGCCCTCAAGGACATGGACTTCCCGAGAAATGCCATCATTGGTGGCGTCATAAGGGGCAATGAATCATTCATAGCCGTAGGTGACACCCAGATTCAGGCATACGACAGGGTTGCGGTCTTCGCTCTTCCGGAGGCCGTCAAAGAAGTTGACAGATTTTTCAGATAAACCACAAGATGGCAAGCTACCTCCAAATAGAAAACATATCGAAATCATACGGGCCTAAGGTTCTTTTCGAGAATATAGGCTTCAACATAAACGAAGGAGACAAAATCGCGCTCATAGCTCCTAACGGAACCGGCAAGACATCGCTCATGCGTATTCTCGCAGGCAAGGACAAGTCGGATTCAGGCGGAAAGATAATGTTCCTCAAAGACATAAGCATCGTTTTTCTTGAGCAGGAATACGCTTTCGACCCGGGAAAGAGCATATTCAGCCAGATAATGTCTTCAAGCGCGGAATTCACCTCAGGGCTTGACCAGGAACACCTGTGGGAATATGAGCGCAGAGTCATCAAGCTCCTCGGGAATTTCAATCTCACGGACCCGGAGCAGCAGATGAAGGAACTTTCCGGAGGTGAGGTCAAGCGTGTCGCCATAACGCAGATGCTTGCCTCAGAGGCGGATTTCTTCATCATGGACGAGCCGACCAACCACCTTGACATTGACGCGATTGAGTTCATGGAAGGCTATCTGAGCCGTTCAAGATGCACCCTCCTTATGGTCACGCACGACCGGTATTTCCTGGACAGGGTATGCAATACAGTCATGGAAATGGACCATGGCGCAATATATACCTACCGCGGGAATTATCAGAATTACCTTGAGAAGAGAGAGGAAAGGATTGCCAACTACAATGCAGAAACGGACAAGGTGCGCAATATCCTGCGCCGTGAACTTGAATGGATGCGCAGCACCCCATGCGCAAGGACAGGCAAGGCAAGATACCGCATAAACGCATTCTACGACCTCAAGGACAGGGCTTCGCAGACATATACACAGAAGCAGGTCAGCATGTCGGAGATGAAAGGCGCGACAAGGCTGGGCACCAAGATAATCAACTGCCGCGACCTGAGTTTCTTTTACGGAGACAAATGCTACCTGGACAAATTCACATACAATTTCCAGAGATACGAGAAAGTCGGCATAGTAGGCCGCAACGGAGCGGGAAAATCCACCTTCCTGAACATCCTGACCGGGAACTATACTCCGGAAATGGTCTGCACCGACCCCGGTTCATACTCATACGGCTCCGGATGCGGACTGATGACCGGAATCATCGAGCGCGGCGAATCTCTAAAAGTAGGATATTACCACCAGAGCGGAATGAAATTCAATCCTCAGGACACCGTCCTGGACATTGTGAATGACACCTCTCTCCTGAACAGGTTCCTCTTTCCTCATGACATGCTCAACAACAAAGTCGAAAAGTTGAGCGGAGGAGAGAGGCGCAGGCTGTACCTGCTGACTATACTGATGCAGCAGCCGAATCTGCTGATTCTGGATGAGCCGACAAACGACCTGGACATTGTCACCCTCAACATACTTGAGGAATATCTCAAGGAATTTGCAGGTTCGCTGATAATCGTGTCGCATGACCGCCATTTCCTCGACAAGCTGGTTGACCACCTGTTCATATTCTGCGGAGACGGGCTTGTGAAGGATTTTGTCGGAAGCTATAGCGAGTACAGGGAATTCATAAAGGAATATGAGGCGCAGCAGCGCTCCGCAGCCCGTGCACAGGAAAAGGCAGAGAAAGAAAAGGAAGCCGCTAAAGCCAAGGCAACCGCATCGGATGAACCGGTCCAGGCCAAAAAGAAGAAGCTGAGCTGGAAGGAGCAGAAGGAGATGGAGCAGCTTGAAAAGGATCTGGAGACTCTTGCAGCGGAAAAGGCGGAGCTGGAAGCCATGCTCGGCAGCGGTGCACTGCCTTTCGACAAGCTCCAGTCCGCATCCGAACGCATCGGGCAGATACTGGCGGAGACAGACGAAAAAGAGCTCCGTCTTCTGGAGCTCTACGAAACTATTTCATAAGTCTCATCCTTGCCCACGGGATGACTCCTGCAGGCGCCTGCTCCGATGCAAGCAGTTCCTTCATCTTCTCCATGTACGGGGCTATATGCGAATAGAACATCACCAGACCGTCACACAGGACATTAAGCCCGGTCTCGCCGTTCTCTCCCCTGCTGAAACGGTGCTTCGGGCATTCACCGTGACATGCGAAATACCATCTGCATTGCCCGCACCTGCGCGGAAGCGAATTGCGCTTGGAAATCCCGAAGTTCCACTGCTCCTGCGATGTCATCATAGTCCTTAGAGAAGTCTCGCCTACATTGCCGAGGCGGTATTCAGGATAGACAAAATGGTCGCACGGGTAAAGGTCACCGTTATGCTCTATAACAGAGTTGCCGCCACAAGTCTCCGCAAATACGCACAGTCCCGGCTGCACTCCGCACCAGCATGCGAGGGCTGCGTCGAAATGCCCTACGAAATAGCGTCCCACGTCATTGCAGACCCAATGGTCGAATATCTGGCACATATATTTTCCGTAGGCAATCGGACTGACTGACCACGGAGCTATGCATGCCCCCTCGGCTGACGGGGCTACTATATGAGGCCTGGCCTGCCTGTCCGGCTTTCCTGAGGGCTTGAGAGGATACCTTACATGCTCCACGACAGGCATGAACTGCATGTAGCGGCTGCCGACCGACTTGAGGAAGCGGTAAACCTCTTCACCGCGTCCCTCTCCGGCTCGGCTGACAGTAGTCATCGTGTTATATTCCACCCCGGAGCGGTAAAGCAGTTCCAGCCCTCGCATCACCTTGTCAAATGTAGGCGCCCCGCCCTTGTCCTTGCGGAAACGGTCATGTATGTCTTTCGGGCCGTCTATCGAAATACCGACAAGAAACCTGTTCTCGCGCAGGAAAGAAGCCCACTCGGGAGTCAGGAGAGTCCCGTTGGTCTGTATCGTGTTATGTACGTTCTTTCCCGCCGCGTATTTCAGTTCAAGCTCAACAGCCTTGCGGTAAAAATCCAGGCCCATGACCAAAGGTTCGCCTCCGTGCCAGTTGAATGTAACGTCAGACACATCATTGGCGGCGATATATTCCCTTATGTATGTCTCAAGCATCTCCAGGCTCATCCTCGGCTCGCGTCCGCCGTAAATGTCCGCCTTGTCCAGGTAATAGCAATAGCTGCAGTCCAGATTGCACAGCGACCCGGCCGGCTTAATCATAATGTTGAACGCCGTCGGGCCCGAAAGCCTGACAGCGTCCTCCAATGTATATAAATTATTCAGTTTAGGCATATTATCTTGACTTTTCAGGAAGAGGGAAAGCAAAGCCTCTGGTCTGCTCGAGCACCCTGTCAGGATAGTTCGAGATTATGGCCTCGACCTTAAGTTCAATCATTCTTGCAATGTCCTCAGGCTCATCGACAGTCCAAGGCACAAGCCTGATGCCCTTTTCGCGGCATTTGGCCACAAGTTCCTCATCGACAAGCGAGTAATGCGGGCTAAGCCACTGTGGAGTGAAATCCAGCTTGGACATGTATCCCTCAAAATCCCCGGCCTTTGCGTCAACAAGATAAGACAATATCAGCTCAGGATATTTCTCATGCATGAAATTGAGGGCCCTCACATCAAAGCACTGCACCACAAGCCTCTCGTCAAGATGCTTTGAAAGGAGCAGTTTTACGCACTTGTCCACAAACTCGTTGTAAACAGGCCAGTTCACGCCCTCTCCTTTGCCTTTCTTGGACTTAATTTCGATATTGTACCTTACAGGAGAATATCCCTTCTCCTTGGTATAGTTCTCCACAAAATCAATCAAGTCGCTTGCAAGCGGCTTTACTGCCTGGAAACAAGCCTTGCCAGGCCACACCTCACTCTCGCGGCTTCCTACATCATATTTCACGACTTCCTCATAAGGCATAGTATAGATGTACTCCTTAGAGTCAAGCTTGCCGACCTTTGTCCCGTCCGGCCTCGTGGCATATCTGGAGTGGAAATATGCGTCATGCGAAACGACTACAAGCCCGTCCTTGCTGACCTGCAGGTCAAGCTCAAGAGTGTTCACGCCCATGTCAAGGGCATGTTTCATTGCCTCAACCGTATTCTCAGGCATCAGGCCGGCACCGCCCCTGTGCGCCTGGACGTCAACATAATCCGCCATGTCAATATTGTAAAGCCATACCTTTCCCTCACCGTTCTTTACGGACACTGTGACATTCTCCGCATACTGGCAAGGAGTCGCGGCGAAATAATGGTCATTGGGTCTCGGGAACTTGTAGCGGGGAGTAGCCTTGCCCTTGTCTGCATATACGGCATTGATTTCCTTTATATAAAGAGGAGAGTAGTCAATCACCTGCTCCATCTTGCCCATCGGCCTGCCATCCTCGAACCACTCTACTTTCCATGAAGGATCGTAGCCCCATACGTTCGCAATGATGCTGTTGGGATGTCCCGGAGCTTGCCCGAGATTGAAAATCTCCACCTGGAAATCCTTGTCATGACCGGTGGACTTGTAATGCCACCTGAGCTTTCCGTCCCTCATGTCGAAGACCTTGTAGCCGCCGGGAGTGCCGTCATTGCAGTGGTCTGTCACCCACCATGACCCGCAGATGGCCGCGACATTGTGCTCTGTTATGTTCTTTTCGTATTCAAGATAATTGTTGATGTGGGTATGTCCGGAAATGAAAGTGACCTTTCTTCCGCGCACCAGGTCGAGAAGCTGAGACGCATTCTTTATGCGGTCGTTCCTGAACCATTTGTACAGCGGGGAATGCTGGGCGATATACAGGTCGGCATCAGCCGGAAGCAGCCTTACCAAGCCCTTTACCCAGGCAAGCACATGATCGGCATATCCTTCCTCATATTTTTTCTGAGTGTCATATATTATATTGTCAAGCACAATCACCACGTCTTTTCCCAGGCAGAAAGCATAATTCTCGGGCCCCATGTTCTTGCGGTAAGAAGCTGTCGTGGCGATATCTCCCTTGACGTCCTTCTCGTGGTCATGATTGCCAGCTACCGGATAGAAAGGCACGCCCGTACGCACGATTTCCTGTTTGAAACGCTCCTGATACGGAAGCGAATCCCAGCATATGTCACCCAAGGTCAGACCTACCGTCACGACTTCCTCCGCCAGTCCTTTCGCAGTCCGGGAAAGGTCCTCAAGAGGCTTGCCTGTGAATTTGGTGAAGTGACGTTCGTTCTGTGTCTGAGGGTCGGCTATGGCCAGCAGAGACCAGTCGCTGCCTCCCTTGGTTTTCTGAAGGTCAAAAACGAACTTGTCCTGTCCCTGTGCCCTCCGGTAGAACTGAGGGACACCGGATGACCAGTCTGCGACATAGCCGGCAGGGGTCACTATATAAACAAATTCGGCATCATCCTTTATATCCAGGACAAATTTTCCGTTCTTCTTCGTCTGGGTAAAATTGACACCGTCAGTAATGATTACTCCTGAGAGCTTCTCGTCCGCGCTTTTCACAATTCCGGAGACTTTCCTTGCCTCCATGATTCCGCATACGGCCATGCAGGCCAGCAGAACTGCAAAAATTCTCTTCATTCTGATTCTATGTTTCGTTAATAAATCTTCTTAAAGCACGGGAACTTCCATGGCATGCTCCGTGACTGCTCCCGCATCGTTGTCTGTCAAAGTGACAAATCTGGACAAATATAGCAAAAGTTGAGAGCAAAACGTTCAAGCTTGCTTGTAAAGTTTTGCCGAGACGCAAGCGTATATATGAGAAAGCAAATCCTTTTATGGCATGCGGTTTGTCTTTAAGGCACAATACCAGTTCAGAAAACGACATAAGCCTGACACATGAACGGAGGCATAACAAAAATCATTCTGACGGGATTCGTGACTTTTGCCATGTATCCCGTCTGTATCCGTGCCCAGGAGAGAGTGACCGATGGCAGGGAAAGGGAACTTTCGGAAGACATCAAGGCATTCGCATCGAGAGCGGCACGGGACAATGTAATCAGTACGGAAGAGCGGGACAGGTTCCTGCAGTTTGTAAGCGACTCCTTGCCGGAACAGCCTGACCTCAGGATAAGCATTCTGGAGCAGCTGCGCGACAAGATTGACTCGGAATACGACAAAATGCTAAGCGAGTCACAGGAATCGGAAACAGATTTCAAGCTCTACGGCAAGATGATGGTACCGAAGATACTGACAGAGCCTGAAGACTTCAAGACAGACAGGCAGAAAAGACTGGATAATGAGAAAGAGGCCGCCCTGCGCGTCAGGGAGCATACTGAGCAGTATATTGCTGCCAACAAGCCGCTGAAAATGCACCCGCTGCTCAGATATGCCTTACGTCTGCTGTTCGGAAGGGGCACCAACCATTCTCCCGAACTATGGGACCGCGAAGTTGTCATAATGCATGGCGGCCTGTACAACATTCTGCTGCCCGGAGGCAAGCCGTCAGGCATAGACGAGACGATTTTCAATGACACAAGGCACTTCGACCCGTCAATCTATAAGAAAGAGTACCCTCAGATGGAATACGACCCGTATTCTGACAGGCATTTCAGGAGATAGGGCATTTTTTGAACTTTTTCTTTATTTAATATAAAAATAATTATTACTTTTGCGCCCCCAAAAATTAAAAGTCATCAAAAAATAACCCTAATAAACTATTTTATGAACACTTTAAAAAATTTAATTTTTTGTGCGGCAGCAGCTTTGACATTGTCAGCCTGCATAAGCACAGACGATCTTGACGTGAACGAGGGCGCAGGAGTAATGATCGGTTTCAATTCACACGTCAACAAAAACACTCGTGCGATGTCCAACGACAACTTCAGCAAATTCGTGGTATACGGAGGCTATACTCCGAAAGACGTATCAGATTATCACACCGTGTTCAATGGAGTTCCAGTATCAAAAGAGGCTGACAAATGGACATACGAAGGCTCATCAAAATATTGGGTCAAAGATGCCACATATAAATTCTATGCCTACAGCTGCGAGAACGTCGCCCTTGAAAAAGGTACTCCTACATTCTCCACGTCAGGTGCGGACGCAGGTACTTTCAAAATCACGGAATTCATATGTAACGATGGCCACCAGCACGATTTGATTTATGCTTCATCTGGTTCGATTACAGCTAAGGAAACCGGCAACACGGCCGTATCACTCAGCTTCAAACACATCCTGTCAAAAGTGAACACCAAATTCAAGAGCGGCTTTGACCCAGATTTCACAATCGAGATTTCAGAGGTGGAATTCCGCAACATTTATGACAAGGCTGACTTCTCATCAAACGGAGATTCCTGGAGCAATGCCTCACGTACAGTAGAAATGAACGAGGCTGACAAAAAATGGACAAAAATCACTCTTCCTATTACAGGAACCGACAATTCAATCAACTCCGGAGCAGCTGCAGACGGAGACACGGAAGCTGTTGCGGCAAAAGAGCTGACAACTGACTATGGATATTTCCTTCCTGTAACCTACAGCTCCAACAATGTGACATTGAGCTTCAAGATTACCGTAAAACAGGGAACAGATGTCATCAAGAGTGACTATGTAAAAGGAAACATCAAGCCGACATGGGCTGCCGGAAGCTCCTATACATATAATGTGACCGTAAACGGTTCAGCAGCAGGAGTGGAGAAAATTGAATTCAGCGTTGATGCCACAAACGGCATACAGGACTGGACAGAAGTTCCTCCTACAGACTTCAATTTCGGCGCATAATGCCAGGCTGAAAGCAAACAGATAAATATTCATACGACAAGGGGCTGGATAAAAGTATTATTCAAGCCCCTTTTTTCTTATTTTTCGGTGTGGTCAACCTCGACATGATTCCCAAATATTGAATTCCCAGAGAGTTATTCTGACTTTTTAGTCATCCTCTTTTTATTATTTTCCAGCGGCATCATCGAATCTGTCATCATTACAGGTCAATGAAACACATCCCTCTCGCGTCTCAAAAGGGCATCGTTTCTTCAGAACAAACTATAAATCAATCATTTCACGCCACATAAGACAAAGGTTCCCAACGTGCATTTTGTTGTCCTGCTTGGAATCATGCAATTCCATAATACACTAAGACTCATTTTATTACAAAGCAAACTGGTTCCCAACGTGTCGTCTTTTTCCATGTTGGGACAGACAACGTGTCACTCTTATGAAAATGTTTCATGCCACGGAATGGCAAGTTGCAATGGTAAAACGGTAAAAATTCCAGGCGATTCTTAAACCGAATTTCTTTTTGAGAGCATTCCGTAAAAATCCGGCGGCTTTTTTAAACCGTTTTTGACAAATGTTATTGGCCGGGTACTACATGGTACTGGCTCAATGCAGAATTTACCTGCCTGCAAATTTGTGCTGTAGCTTGGGAGAGAACCGAGGTGATACCTGCAGGAGAGAGCCGGGGAAAGAGCGGTGACTGAGCTTTTTATCAAGCCCCCTGCTGCCCTCCGACGGGAAGGTCAATATCTTCATGGTCTCCCCAACCTCCCAAATCGACATCAAAGCCGGAGTCACCGGAACTGTCATTGTCTTCTATCCTGAGTCCGGACACGACGATTTCCCCTCCGCGGGGCTGGCCTGCAAGCTGGTCTGTAATGTCGAAATAAAATTCCTTGGTCTTGCCGTTTACAAGTTTGACCTCAAGGTTAAGGATATGGGAACATGCAACCTTCCGGATGCCGCCACCGGCATAACTGGACGGCACGGGATACCCGGGAGTTCCGAAAGACATAACGTCTGCCGCTACCCCGGAATCAGACACTTCGCAGTCATATACGAATGTAGCGCACTCGGAAGGACTGGAGCCGTCATGCAGGCAGACCATCCTGGCCATGCCTGAGATGGCTCCGCGGGCAAGAACTACCCTATGCCCGCCATATTCAAACTCATATCTGACCCTATAGCTGCACACCATGGGACGCATCTTGACCTGCAGGTCAGAAACCTCATGCTGCCCCACATCCGGAATGGAATCCACAAATGCCGAATAGAGCATGTCCGGCGGATTCAGCACAGGGTCGTCTGGAAATTTTGTCCGGATATCGGCAGGAGCGGCACGAGTCCCATAAGTGGAAGTGGCCCTGACAGCAAACGGCCCGTCCGCTTCACCGCTTATTATTATACGCTCAGTATCATTATTATAAAACAGCATGCATTTCACGCCGTTTTTTCCGAAATTGACACCGCCTCCGGACGGAGAAAGATAAGACTCTCCCGAAAATTCCGAATCATTGCCATAGACAAGGGCCGTAATGCCGGCGGGGACATTGCCTGATTCCGGTTCAGCATCCCAGCGGAACTCCATGACAGCGGAACCGAAATGATTGTAGCACAGCTCTTCCCTGCATGACACCAGCAAAGAAATGACTGACAAGAACAAAAGCATCTTCCTCATCTTGCAGCACCTCCCTCATGCTTTCCGCCGATTCCTCCCAAGCGCCATACCAACGCCACCTTCAATTTCAGCGGACCATAGTAATCCATCTTCCTCGAACGCACATAAATATGATGCCCCTCATAAGGGGCATATTCCTGATATCTGGTTGACATCCATCCGCCTCCGATTCCCGTCTCAATGGCAAAGCCGCGCGTCAAAGGCCAGAGATAGCCCAAAGACAGGCCGGCCATAAGCCCTTCCCCGCGATAGCCGCGCGTAACATTCTCCAAATCATAAAGACCGGCACCGGCAAATGCACCGGCATACAGGCCGCCCTTGAGGCTATTCCCGCCGAACCAGAAACGCACTTCCGGACTTACCATGGCGAGCTGATAGCATTTGTGCCCCTCGCGGTTCTTCCACCACGCCACATCACCTTCGAGATTAAAAGACCAGTAGCGGCTTATCCGGCATTCCAGTTCCAATGAAGGCATAAGAGCCAATGCATAGGCCAGATTGGTCTTCAAGGCAAAGCGCCTCAACGGATATCTGAGGTTGTCATCGTATCGGGACTTGCGTTTACGTGCTGAACGTCCGTGCCCGGCAGTCTCATCAGAACCGGGAAAAGGAGCCATGGCATACGAGATGCTGTCCGAACATTCCGCACGTGCATAGACCTCACTCCAGTAGGCAGCGGAAGAGTCCTTCAATTGAAGCACGACTGTAGCGCTGTGAAGATAAGGGAATAAATTCTCCCGCATCCAGCGGTAAGCAATTCCGCCCTCCAAATCCATAAGGCTTTTCTTGCGGCTTCCGACTATATGATGCTCAGAATCATATACCCACACCGGTGTATCATCAAGTATCCTCAGCACATCGTCACGGAAAGGAACCCTGGCGTCGGCAACAACCATCCTGCGGAGTTCATCCCAGGCAATGCCTTCCGGAGCCGCCACCACAAGCAAGGGGCTGATTCCTGTTTCTGATACGATATATTCCTCAATGGACTTGCACCTGTTGATGCTGAGCTGCCGGTTCGCGGTGCTGACTCCGTCCGGAGAAGTGAATGACCGGACTATTATACGTCCGATATTGCCGGCCTTATCCTGACGTCTCACCTCCTCGAGAAACTCCCGCATCACAATGTCATTGTCTCTTATTCCAGGCTCATACCGGCTGTGCCCGAAGCGGAAATAAAACCTTACATGCTCCACATGCGCATTTGCACCGCTGGAAATTCCCGCGGTGAGACATATAAGCACAATGAAAATCAGCAATCTCTTCATAATCCTGCAGCACCTGATTAAAGAGCGTAAGTGTCCTACTCAGTATAAAATTCAATCAGACGGGAAATGGCGCGGCAACATACCGGGCAGAATCCTTCGGCGGAATTTGTTTTCATACGGCAGTCCGGGCAGGCGCGGTAAACTCCCTTTGACTGATACCCTGCCCCTTCATAGACTCCCACACCGGCATCTGAAGAGCCGTCGGCGGGAAGCATATCCTCCCATTTCGAAGAGAAGTCCGCAAAGGTCGTAATGTTCTGCTCCCACGGCTCACAATCCTGAAAATAATATTCCGAAAACTGGTCGTCATAATAATATTCGTCAGCCAGGCCGGCAAAACTGTGGCCGAACTCATGCACGACGACAGGACGGAACGCGGAATGGTGCGCTGTGGTAAGTGTATAGGAATTGAATATCCCGCCTCCGCCGTAAGTATCAGTGTTGGCGAGAATTATTATATGCTCATACGGGATTCCGCATAGCCTGTCATGCAGATTGCGCAGTCTCAGGGTCGTAAGGTAGCGGTCTGAATAGAATGTGCTGAAATGTGAGCTGAGGGCCGTATCCTTCCACTGTCCCTCAAGAGGCACACTGACCCCGCTTTCCGCAGACGGGAGTGCCACCGCAACGAAATTGAACCTGTCACGATATCCGCAGAAAGGCTCATGCGCAAGGACAGCCTCCATCGCGGCGGCCGCATCCGCATAGAACACCTCCGCCTCTGAGGCGGCATACCCTTCCGCGACAATGGCAACATCAATGCAATCCGCCTCAGACCCGCTGCGAAGCAGATACTTGTGCGGAGCAGGACTGCCCTTCAGATGACGTATGAGAATGTCTCCGGGGTTCACCTCATGCTCAACAGATGCTGAGATGCCTCCCCTGAAACCGTACAGCTCTACCCTTACGGTCACCGGGACGTCAGGCATCGGAAGCAGGAACACATTTTCAAACGAACGTCGTACCCTTGTCGCTTCCTCCGTGGCCTGCCATTCCTGGAACAGAGTCGAAAAACTCTGCAGGTAAAGCACCTCACCGCTGCGGTTATCCCTCATGCATATCTGTCCGTTACCTCTGAGCGCGACAGAATCCATATTGTGCCTGCGTCCCGCCCAGCCGTCAAAGCATGACATCTCGTCAAGCGATATGTCAGCCGTGCTGTCCGTACCGGAAAATATATAGTCAAGCCTCAAGGTCATTTCATGTCCGCATGATGCATTCGCCTGTGCAAATGCGTCGCCAACAAAAGACAGCAGTCCGAGACATATGAAAAACAAACGAAGACTTCCGGTCATAGCATCAGATTTTTGCAGCACAGTTTATTCCGTCAAGCGCAGAAGACACGATTCCTCCGGCATATCCCGCCCCTTCTCCGCAAGGATACAGCCCGGCAATCTGCACATGCTCGAGAGTATCAGGGTCACGCGGTATCCTCACGGGAGAGGAAGTCCTCGACTCGACTCCGAGAAGCAGGGCCTCATTCGTATAGTAGCCGTGCATCTTCTTGTTACCTATCAGAGGGAAAGCATATTTCAGCCTGAGGGACACATTCTCAGGAAGCAGCTCGTGAAGAGGAGCCGCGACAGCACCCGGATGATAAGAGGTCGCAGGAAGTCCGGAAGAAGGTATCCTGCGGCAGAAATCCATCATCCTCTGGGCCGGAGCCTTAAGCGAGCCTGTATAATCGAACATGGCCTTCTCCACATCTTTCTGGAACTGGAGCAGGGCCAGAGGGCCGTATGAGGCATATTCCGGAAGATCCTCAGGCTCAACCGAGACTACCACACCGGAATTCGCCCACTTGGAGTTGCGGGCCGAATTTGACATGCCGTTCAGCACAAGCTCTCCCGGAGCCGTTGCCGCCGGCACAAGGATTCCGCCCGGACACATGCAGAACGAGAACACCCCCCTGCCCTCAATCTGAGTTACGAAAGAATATTCGGCCGTTGGCATGTGAGGCTGGTATTTTCCGTGATATTGTATCCTGTTTATCAGAGACTGCGGATGCTCCACGCGCACGCCGAGAGCAAAACCCTTGGCCTGGATTTCCCAGCCCTTGCGGCTGAACATCTCATATATGTCCCTCGCTGAATGGCCTGTGGCAAGAATCACCTTCCTTGAAGCCCATACGGACCCGTCAGAAGCCGTCACCCCAAAACTGCCGTCCCCTTTTTTCACTATATCTGTCACGCGCGTTCCGAAATGATATTCCCCGCCATGCCCAGTTATGCATTCGCGGATATTCTCAACAACAACGGGAAGCCTGTCGCTGCCTATGTGCGGATGCGCGTCTATGAGTATGGAAGGGTCAGCACCGAATCGCACCAGCTGGTGCAGGACCTCCCGTATGTCGCCTCTTTTCGAAGAGCGGGTATAAAGCTTTCCGTCGGAAAAAGTCCCGGCGCCGCCCTCACCGAAGCAATAGTTGGAATCAGGGTCAACGATACCCTCACGTGAAAGCGCAGCCATGTCGAACTTGCGCTTGTGCACGTCCTTTCCCCTCTCGAGGATGACAGGCTTAAGCCCCCTCATCAGAAGCCTCAGAGCCGCGAACATACCCGCAGGTCCGGCCCCTATTATTATGACCGGCTCCGCCTGGGACACGTCCCTGTATTCTTCAAGCGCATATTCCTCCATAACCTCCCCAGGCTTGAAGACCTCTATGCGATACCTGTAAAGTATGTCATTCCTCGCATCGACCGAGCGGCGCACAATCCTATGCTGCACCTGTACTTTCGGCGACACTCCCAATGCCTTTACGGCCGCAGCCTTTATCTCTTCCGCAGACGGCTCACAGCCCAATTTGCATGTTATCTCTATTTCTTTCATCGGCAATATGTCCGGTTAATCAGGTTAAGTTTCCCAAGGTTAATCAAAACTCCGCGAGACGCGACACAGGAGCCACGTCAAGGGATGTGCGTTCCCCGTTCATATAATGGAACCACCCGGCAATGGCTATCATGGCGGCATTGTCCGTAGTGAATTTGAACTCCGGCAGAAAAGTGGTCCAGCCCCTCTTGCGGCCCTCCTCCACTATGCGAGTGCGGAGACCGCTGTTGGCGGAAACGCCTCCACCTATTGTAATCTGCCTTATCCCGGTCTGCTTGGCAGCCTTTATAAGCTTGTCCATCAGGATATCTATCAGAGCCTTCTGGAAGCTCGCGCATATGTCCGCCTTGTTCTTCTCCATGAAATCCGGGTCTTCCGCCATCCTGTCACGCACAAAATAAAGCAGGGAAGTCTTTATGCCGCTGAAACTGTAGTCCAGCCCAGGCACATGAGGCTTGGAGAATTTGAACTTGTCCGGGTCTCCCTCCTTTGCAAGACGGTCAACTACCGGCCCTCCAGGATAGCCCAGCCCCATCATTTTAGAGCATTTGTCAAAAGCCTCCCCGACGGCGTCGTCAATGGTCTGGCCGAGAATCTCGTATTCCAGCGGACTGTTGACCTTGACTATCTGGGAGTTGCCGCCTGACACGAGCAGGCACAGGTACGGGAATTCCGGCTGGCGGTTCCCGGCCCCGTATTGCTTTATGAAATTAGCGAGCACATGTCCCTGCAGATGATTGACCTCCACAAGAGGCTTGCCTATTGACATCGCAAGCCCTTTTGCGAAAGATGTCCCCACAAGCAGCGAACCCAAGAGCCCGGGACCGCGCGTAAATGCAATCGCAGTGATTTCATAGGCATCTATCCCGGCACGCGAAATCGCCTCGCTGACCACAGGAACTATATTGACCTGATGCGCCCTGGAGGCAAGTTCCGGTATGACTCCGCCATATGCCTTGTGCACATCCTGGCTCGCCAGCACATTCGAGAGCAGGTAGCCGTCTTTGATGACAGCCGCAGAGGTGTCATCGCATGAAGATTCTATTCCGAGTATAATATCTGCCATTTCATGAATTTTTAGCACACTTTATGCTAATGCATCGGCGACAAAAATACGGATTTTATCCGAGAATTTTGCTATTTTTGCAAGTTGGACCTTTATAAATGCAGGAAAATATCAAAAAGGCACTGAAAATATTCTGGCTGACGCTGGTTTCCGTCACTGCTGTCGTCCTGGCGCTCGCCATAGCTCTCCAGACGCCGGCAGTCCAGACATTCATAGCGGGCAAGGTCACCGCAAGACTGTCCGAAAGGCTCGACGGAGACATCAGTTTCGAAAAACTGCATTTCAAGCCTTTCACCACACTTGTCCTCAAGCAGGTCATGGTCACGGACCGCAATCCGGCATCAGACCCGGAATTCCCCGGAAAAGCTCCGGTTGACACATTTTTCACGGCAGAATACATATCAGCTGACTTCACCCTCAAAGGGCTTGTCTCCGGAGAAGGTATACGCCTGTCCAGGGCATACGTGAAAAACGGCACGATGAATCTTGTGATAGAAGATGACCCGCTCGAGTCCGGGGAAAGCACAAACAATCTCACGAGAATATTCAGGATAAAGAAATCCGACAAGAAAAAGAAAAGCGACAAGGAAATATTCAACATAAGGAACGTGGATATAAGCGGATTCCGCTTCACCATGAAGAATTACGGAGCGGACAAGACTGCGCATACCGAAGGGGGCATTGACTGGAATGACCTTGACATAAAGGACATCGACATTGAGGCAAAGAGACTCGCTTTCAAGGGTGGAGTCATGTCCGGAGTGCTGCGCAACCTGTCTTTCAGCGAAAAGAGCGGCTACTCCTGCCAGTCGATATCCGGAAGTGCAAAAGTAGGGAACGGACTCACGGAGGTAAAGGACTTCCAGTTGAAAGACAAATGGTCACAAGTTCGTCTGCCACTGTTCACCATGAGCTACAGCGGAGTGGAGGACTTTTCCGATTATATAAGAAAGGTGGCCATGACGGCTGAAATCATGGAAAGCACCGTGGACATACGCACACTGGCATATTTTGCCCCACAGCTCAAAGACAGCAGGCTCAGGCTGAAGGCTGCCTCCGGAAATTTCAGCGGAACAGTAAAGGATTTCACGGTCTCCGGCATGTCGGTATCTTTAGCAGACGGAGGCTTCAGCGGCACTGTCAGCGGCAGGATGACGGGACTTCCGTCCATAGACAGCACCATGATAGACGCTTCCATAAACGGCATGCAGGTGACAAGCCGGGGACTCGGAAACTTCATAAGCGGCTGGATGAAAGAAGGCAGCCTTGACATCGGACATTTCGCTCCCGGCACGGCATTCAATGTGAAAGCCCGCGCGAAAGGCCCCATGAACAGGCTTCACGTAAATGCTGACATAAACTCTGCGATAGGAAGCCTCAGAGGAAACCTCAGGCTTGACAATGCTGTGGCCAAGGGCAGGCCTATCGGACTTTCCGGCACAATCGGGACAAAAGACCTCGACATAGGAAAGATTGTCGGCACCGGTCTTGTTGGCCCTGTCACGCTAAACGCAGGAATACGCTCGTCACTTGGCTCGGAAGGAAAGCCTGCCAGGGCCACGATTGATTCGCTCAGCATCAGCAGGCTGCATCTGTACGGATATGACTACAGCCGCATAAGCGGTGAGGGAGTGCTGTCGGCGGAAGGATTCGACGGCAGGATAACATGCGACGACCCGAATCTCAACTTCCTGTTCCACGGACAGGTGGCCCTTTCTCCGAAAAGCAGCAATGCCGCATATAAGTTTTATGCGAACATAGGCCATGCCGACCTGAGGGCCCTGAAAATAGACAAGAGAGGCAAATCAAATGTCAGGCTGGCCACGCATGCCGATTTCAGGAGAACCGGCAACGGGGACATATTCGGTGAAATCAGCATCGGGGACATTGTGCTTGTAAATTCGTCAGGAAAACACGAAATCGGAAACATCAGCCTGTACTCCCAGACAAGCAACGACACGTACAGGATGAGGCTCAGGTCCGATTTTGCCGAAGGGACATACTCCGGAAGCGCCCCTGTGACCAGATTCATCAAAGACCTGCGCGACATAACGCTCAAGCAGGAGCTGCCAGCCCTCTTCGAGCACCCGGAATACGACTGGGCAGGAAACAGATATAGCCTTGACTTCACTTTCCGCGACACACGCGGCCTGCTTTCTTTCGCATATCCAGGCCTTTACATAGCTGAGGACACGAGGATAAGCGCCAGGATAAGCGAGAAAGGAAGGCTCACCGCCAGCCTGAACTCACAGAGGGTGGCAATGGGCAGACAATATATCAAGGACATAGCCGCGACATTCAGCAACAGTGACGACAGTTTCCACGGGGTTTTGACAAGCTCTGAGATACAGGCCGCCACATTAAAGCTGAGCGACAATACGTTCCGCATATTCGCTGACGACAACCATATCGGAGCCGGCTATTCATACGACAACAGGGGCGAGCTCGAGAACCGCGGGGAATTCATCGTCCGCGGCGACCTCTCACGGGATGCGGACGGGCTCGCGCTCGGCATAGACATCCTTCCATCGACCCTGCACCTTAACTCCAGGGAATGGAGGATACAGCCGTCCAGACTTTCCGTAAGGGACGGGAGCATCGACATATCATCAGTGGAACTGATAAGCGGAGAGCAGTCAGTCAAGGCATACGGCAGGGCTTCAAAGACACAGAGCGACACCCTCAACCTGAGCCTGAACAGATTTGACATATCCATTGTCAACCCTCTTCTCGGCTCTGACCTCGGCATAAGCGGAGCGGCAACCGGAAGCGCACAGCTCATCTCGCCTCTTGAGGACAAAGGCCTGCTCGTAAACATGGTCTGCGACTCAACACATATAGCAGGAATGCCGGCCGGAACAGTCACAGTGCTCAGCGAATGGGACGACGTGTTCCAGCGGTTCGAAGTGGCTGTACGCAATGAACTCGGCGGAAGACGCAACATAGACGCATACGGAACATATACCCCGAGCATCAGGACTCTTGAGGCACAGGCCGCGCTCAACAGGCTTCCGGTGGGATATGCAAGCCCGCTTCTCAAGGACATATTCAGCGAGATGGAAGGCTATGTATCAGGGAACATCTCCGTTTCAGGGCCTATGGACAGGCTTGAACTGTCAAGCGAACAGACCAGGCTGGAGGACGGCATGCTCAAGATTGCTTTCACCAATGTGCCTTATTATGCCGACGGAGGCTTCCATATAGACCGTACCGGAGTCCATTTCGACGGCATACGCATAAGGGACAGGTTCACAGGAACAGGAAGCGTGGGCGGAAGCATCAACTGGGAGAATTTCAAGAACATGAGCTTTGACACCAGGATAAAGGTCAACGAGATAGAAGGCATCAATCTGAGCGAGAAGCAGGGAGAGGCATTCTACGGCAATATCTTCGGTACAGGAAACATATCCATAACAGGCCCTGTAAGCTCTCTGCTCATGGACATTGACGCAGTGACCGCCAAGAGAGGCGAACTGCACATTCCGATAACCTCCGCCATGACCTCCGGGACATCCAACCTGCTTAAATTCACGGAAATTCCGAAAGACATCTACATCGACCCGTATGAGGAGATGGTAACTAAGATGGAAAAGAAGACTTCCGGTTCGGGAGACTTCCGGCTGAACCTTCATGTGGGCGCGTCGCCTGAGGTTACGGCTTTCGTGGAGATTGACAAGGCATCGGGACATGTGCTTTCGGGAAGCGGAAACGGCACCATTGACCTTGAGATTGCAGAGGACGTGTTCAATATAAACGGAGACTACACCCTCACTGGAGGAAACTACAGGTTTGTGGCTCTCGGCCTTGTAAGGAGGGATTTCGTGATACAGGACGGAAGCACCGTAAACTTCAACGGGGACATATTCGACAGCAACCTCAACATCGAGGCGATATACAAGACCAAGGCTTCACTTTCAACCCTGATAGCCGACACGACATCAGTAGCCACGAGGCGAACGGTCGAATGCGGAATAAAGATAACAGACAAGATAAGCAACCCGAGGCTTGCGTTCTCAATCAACATCCCGGACCTTGACCCTATTGTCAAGTCACGCGTTGAAAGCGCACTGGGAACCGAGGACAAGCTGCAGAAACAGTTCCTGTGGCTGCTGCTGACCAACAGCTTCATGCCTGACGAGCAGTCCGGAATCGCCAATAACTCCACGATGCTGTACTCAAATGTGACGGAGGTAATGTCCAACCAGCTGAACAATATTCTGCAGAAACTTGACATACCTGTCGATTTGGGACTGAAATACCAGCCGAATGAACGGGGCAACGATGTGTTTGATGTGGCGGTCTCGACGCAGATGTTCAACAACAGGGTCGTAGTGAACGGAAGCGTAGGCAACAGGCAGAACACTTCCGGAAGCACCAAGGCCGATGTGGTCGGTGACCTTGACATAGAAATCAAGCTGGACCGCCCCGGAGCTTTCAGGCTGAACATATTCTCGCATTCCGCTGACCAATATACCAACTACCTCGACAATTCGCAGAGGAACGGAGTCGGACTCACCTACCAGACCGAGTTCAACAAGCTCGGGCAGTTCTTCCGGCACATGTTCTCAAGCAAGAGCAAGAGACAGGAGGCCAGGCAGGCCGAGGAGCAGGCCATATTCGAGGGAGAGCGGATACTTATGAAGATAACGCAAGATGATGACAAAGGAAAACATGGAAGGAAAAAGAGGAAGACTGTTCCTGATACCGTCCCCGTTGGGGGAAAATGATCCGGCAGAGGTTATCCCTGCACCGGTCCTGAAGTCCCTTGAGGGTTTCAGGACTTTCGTCGTTGAAGAAGTGAGGACTGCAAGGCGGTACCTGTCAAAGGCCGGGCTGAAAGGACATATAGGCGAACTGGAGTTCCACGAGCTGAATGAGCATACGGAACAGGCCGAAATCGAGGGCTACATAAGGCTTTTCGACAACGGGAATGACGTGGCTCTCATCTCAGAGGCAGGCCTTCCGGCGGTGGCAGATCCGGGGGCGCAGCTTGTCGCCCTGGCGCACAGGAACGGGATTGAGGTGATACCGGCCGTAGGCCCGTCGTCTCTCATGCTCGCCCTGATGGCTTCCGGACTCAACGGGCAGTCATTCGCATTCTGCGGCTATATACCGGCCAAGACCGATGAGCGCAGGAGCAGGCTCAAGACGCTGGAGAAAGTGTCGGGACAGCTGCACCAGACTCAGATTCTGATAGAGACGCCTTACAGGAACGACTCTCTTTTCGCGGACATATTGGCCGTATGCTCTCCGTCAGTAAAAGTATGCGTGGCAGCGAATATAACGATGCCTGACGCATACATCAGGACAATGAGCGTCTCGCAATGGAAAAAGCAGGGCATCGTGATAGGCAAGCGCCCGTGCGTATTCCTTATTCTTGCATGATTACCTTTAAACAGATTAGCATGAGCGACTTAGGCATACTGGAACTCGAAGGAATGGAGTTCCGCTCATATCACGGCTGCCTCGAAAGGGAAAGGGCGGCAGGAAACGATTTCATTGTGGATTTCCGTGGTACGGCAGAGATGGGACGCGCCGCACAGAGCGACTCTCTTGAAGATGCCGTTGACTATTCGCTGATATATGAAACGGTGGCAAGGGAAATGGCGGTTCCCTCAAATCTGATAGAGCATGTTGCCGGACGGATAGTCAGGGCCATTGCCGACAGATTCCCGCAGTTCACCTCATTTTCAGTGCGCGTGTCCAAGAAGCGTCCGCCGGTGAACGGGGTGGTACAATGGTCAAGAGTGACCCTTATCCACACAAACGAAGAACTGATATGAAAAAGACCATAGCATTCATAACATTGGGGTGCAAGCTCAATTATGCAGAGACCTCAACATACGAAAGGGCATTGCTGAAAGAGGGACTTGAAGCCGTGCCTTGGAACCGCGGCGCGGACATTTTCCTTGTGAACACATGTTCTGTCACAGAGCATTCCGACAAAAAGAGCCGAAACATCATCAGGAAACTGCACAGGCTGTCACCTGACGCCATGATTGTGGTGACAGGATGCTACGCCCAACTGAAGAAGGCCGAGATAGAGGCGATAGAGGGAGTCACAATGGTATTCGGTGCTGCCGAAAAGTCCGCTATAGTGCCGTCAGTGCTCGCAAAGCTCCGTGAGGAAAGCGAGTCCCTGCCTCTCCACAAGAGCACATGCATTTTTCCGGCTTATTCAGACGGGGAAAGGACACGCTCCTTCCTTAAGGTCCAGGACGGATGCGACTACAGGTGCGCATATTGCACCGTTCCGGACGCCAGGGGGGAAAGCCGCAACATTCCAATAGCCCTTGCCGTTGAGCAGGCCAGGGAGATAGCTGCAGCAGGAATCAGGGAGATTGTGCTTACCGGTGTGAACACAGGAGATTTCGGCAGGACTACAGGCGAGAGTTTCTTCGGCCTGATACGCAGCCTCAACGATGTGGAGGGCATTGAAAGATACAGGATTTCCTCAATAGAGCCGAATCTGCTTACGGAAGAGATGATAGACTGGATAGCATCCGGAACAAAGTTTCTCCCCCACTTCCATATCCCGCTGCAGGCCGGGAGCGACACAGTCCTGAAAGAGATGGGAAGGAGATATGACACTGCGGCCTTTGCCGCGAAGATTGCGTATATAAGGGAAAAGATGGAGAAGCCAGGCGGCTCGAAAGTGTTTTTCGGGATTGATGTAATTGCAGGATTCCCTGGAGAGACTGACGAGCTGTTCATGGAGACATATGATTTCCTGGGCAAGGTGGTGAAGCCGGCATTCATCCATGTGTTCCCGTATTCAAGACGTGCAGGCACAAGGGCTGCCGCGAGAAAGGACCAGGTGCAGGACAGCATAAAGACACGCAGGGTGCAGATGCTTGAGGAACTGAGCGCAAAGCTGCATGAGGAGTTCCTGGAGCAGAACCGCGGAGTTACCGGACATGTCCTTTTCGAGAGCACGGACAAGAACGGGATGATGGAGGGATATACCGGGAACTACATAAGGGTATCCCGGCCATATGACCCGGAGCTGATAGGAAAAATTACGGAAGTTACGATATGACAGAAGGGGCGAGGCTTACATTTCTCGGGACAGGCACTTCGCAGGGCATCCCGATGATAGGCTGCGGCTGTGAGGTGTGCGCAAGCCGTGATCCGCGCGACAAGAGACTGCGTTCGAGCGCCCTTGTAGATTACGGGGGACTCAGGATACTCATAGACGCGGGCCCGGACTTCAGGCAGCAGATGCTTCGGGAGAATGTGTCGCATGTTGATGCCATACTGCTGACGCACAACCACAAGGACCATACTGGAGGGCTGGACGACATACGTGCGTTCAATTATACCGAAAAGCGTCCTGTGCAGATTTATTGCGAGAAATATGTCGAGGAGTCTCTCCGGCAGGAGTATTCTTATGCGTTTGCGGAAAAGAAATACCCTGGCGCACCAGAGTGGAACGTGCATGAAATCGGCAACTCCCCTTTCAATGTATCCGGCTCATGCGGCACTGACAGGCTTGAATGGCATTCCGGAAAGGGCTACGTGCATGTGGGAACGGACAAACCTTCAACGGAAAAGCCAAGGACTGTCCGTATCATCCCGATAAGAGGGATGCATTACAAGCTTCCTGTCCTTGGTTTCCGCTTCGGGAACATTGCCTATTGCACCGACATGAATATGATTCCGGAGGAAGAGTTCGGAAAACTGCTTGGACTTGACCATTTCGTAATCAACTGCGTAAGAAGCGGCAGGCACATCTCGCATTTCAGCATAGAGGAGGCAGTTGCAGTAGCCCGAAAGGTAGGTGCAAGGCACAGCTGGCTGACGCATATGTCTCACCAGCTGCCTTGTCACGGGATTCTTGAAGAGTCTCTGCCGGAGAATATAAGGCCGGCCTATGACGGGCTTGTCATCGGATAGAGCCAGTACTGCTCCTTTTACATTCTTGATGACTCATCCAAGTTGCCGACTTTGCGTCTGGAGTTCACTGCCTGGCCGAAACGCCATGTAAGTCCGAGACGGAAAGAAGTATAGGAGAATTTCTGCGCCATGCTGTATGAGAGCCTGTCCCCGTCATAAATCTTCAGGTCTGACTTCATTGAGCCGAAGATGTCTTCCACATAGAAATTAAGGGCGAGCTTTCCGTCAAGGAAAGTCTTGGAGAAGTCGAAGCTCATATGCCACATCTGGTCGATGTCATAAAAACCCTCAGTCTGAGGAGTGCAATACATTCCTGAAAGCCCTGTCTTGAAATTCTTTGGAAGATAGAAAGTGGTTGAGGCATAGCCGTAGAAAGAGTGCCCCTTGTTCACATAGCCATCTCCAAGGCCTGTAGCGACTCCTTCGTATGCCTTGAAATACGTATAGGCATAATATCCGGACAAGGTCAGGGTCCACCATTTGGTTATAGGCTGCTCGGAAAGGGAGATCGACACGTATGCCATGTCCTTTATGCCGGCATTGTCGAAGACAAGCCCCATCTTTCCGCTTTCCGTGTCAAAACGCGGCACCTGCATGTCATTGTAATTGCGGACGTTTCCATAGCCTGAGCTTATCGAAAGCCGGCCGAAGAGCACGGCCGTCAATGCGGCATTGTGCGAATATGACGGCTTGAGGTCTGCCTTTCCCTGAGTGTAGGTGGTCGCATTCACATAAGAGATGAAAGGATTGAGCTGCCAATATTTGGGACGGCTTATCCTGTAGGAATAATTGGCCGAGAAAATGAATTTCTGTGACGGAATCCAGCTCACCGTAGCATTCGGGAAAACATCGAAATATCTGTCGGAAGTATGAGGGTCGTCCTGCCACATTCCTTTTGACAAGGTCATCTCACCGCGCAGGCCTGCCTGGGCGTTCCATTTGGTGCCGAACTGCTTTGCCACATTAAGGTAGGCCGCATAGACCTGCTCCCTGTATTTGAAATCGTTTGTCTGCACCGGAGATTCTTCCAAGGTCCATGAGGGCACCTGATAGTCAAAGCGGGAGAATTTGTTGTCAGTCAGCGAGACTGCCCCTTTCAGACCGGCTTCGATGCGTCCTGTGGATTTCCAGAAAACAGTAGTATAGTCAGCCTTCAATGAAATCAGGTCCAGCACCCTTCCGGTATTCTCCTGAAAGCCATAGTCCTCAAAGCTGTTCCCGCCGATGTCAGAACCGTCAAGGCCAAGTGAGGAAGGCCGTGTCTTCCATATGTTCGTCTGTTCAGTGAACTCCCTGCTGGCATTGCGGCTGTAGTCAGCATTTAGAGTCAGCTCCGCTGCGCGCGACTCATCGAACGTATGCGTGTAATTAAGGTTCGCATAAATGAAATTGCCCTTATCCTGCGAGGCATTGTTACTCAGCATCACCGAGTACAGCTCCTGCTCCGGAGTGCCCCACGCCCTGTAGTCGGAAATGGTGCTTCCGTTGCCCGAATCCGAGCCGCTGTCACTGAACCTCACGTTCGCTATCGCCCCGAGCACATCCTTGTCGCTTACATGCCAGTCATGCTGCAAACGGAGGCTGTGCCCTCCCCACCTGCTGTTCATGGCGGTCTCGGATTGCTGGAGAGAAGAATAATCCGTCCCGTACCATTTGTTCTCATAGGCAGCAGCTGACATTTCTGTCATTGACGGCGAATAAGTGAACGATGTAAGGGTCTTGTCCGTCTTGTACATCAGATTAGCGGAAATGTCACCGTAAGGCTTCACCTTGGGGCCTTCCCCAGTGGGATTGAGCCGAAGTCCCCCGTTGGCTGTCACAGAGCCGCTAAGACCTTGCATGAACCCCTTTCTGGTCTTTATGTTGATTATTCCGCCGCTTCCTTCCGCATCATATTTGGCGGAGGGGGACGACATCAGCTCCACTTTCTCTATCGTGTTGCCCGGGCTGCCCTTAAGATATACTTCAAGGTCCTTTCCGGACATGGATGATGGCCTTCCGTCTATCCATACTGAAACGGTCTGTCCGTTGAGCTTCACGTTTCCGTCCTTGTCAAGGGTCACGCCCGGGGAGTTTTTGAGGACGTCCAGCGCATTGCCGGTCTGGGCCACAGCCAATTCGGAGACATTGAGCACCAGCTTGTCGAAATGATGCTCAATAAGCTCACGCTTTCCGGACACGACGGCTCCGGCAAGAGCCTGGGCATCCTCTTCAAGCACGGCATCCCTCAGAGTGATTATGCTGCCTGAGCTGTTGCCTGCCATATCGGCCAGAGATGCGGTAAAGTCCTTGTATCCGATGAAAGAGCACAGGAAGACAAGGCTGTCTGAAACGGCAAAGCCTTTCGTGGAGGTTATCTGCCAGGAACCGTCCTCGCCTGAGGTCGCTCCTGAAATGACAGAGCCGGAAGCATCAGTGATTGCGACTGTGGCATACGGCACCGGAGTGCCCTGCGAGTCCGTCACACGTCCTTTGAACACAAGGCCGTCCTGGCCCGCCGCACATAAGCCGATGCAGGAAATGAGGAGAGCAAGGGCTGAAAGAAATGACTTTTTCATGCTGTCTGTAAAATTCGTTAACAGTGTGTTAGTTTAATAATACACCGCAAATTAAGGCAAATTTCATATAAAACACAAATTTTCAGCACAAAAAATTGCAGACTCCGATTGCATTCATTATTATAATAAGAAAAACGGGACCGTCTCCACTAAAGAGACAGTCCCCGCCTGTTACATAATAATCATTATTCCCGTTCCGGCTATTCCTCAACAGGAGGGAAAGCGGAAGTAATGTCCTGAGGGATAGAGGTACGTACATACACGCACACATCAGAAGGGTCGTCAACAGCAGTCCAGACCATGCGGTCGGAAGTCAGCCTGACAATATACCTGTGATTCCACTCCTGTCCGAGAGTAAAGTCATAATTGCCGGCAATCACATATCCGAGAGCCTCGTCATTCATTATGACAAAATCACCCGTCTGCCTGACAAACTCCATGGAGCCGACATTAGAATACATCTCATACCTTGAATCCTTGCGGATAAAACGGATATAGACAGCCACGCCATCTTCCGGCACGGCGCCGTCATTCCATGTCTGAAGTGTCCAGTCGCCTGACAGATTGTTTGCAGTGACCTCCAGATATTCATCAACCGGCTCAACCTGCTCCCCGCAAGAAGCAAAAGCACAGAGCACCACAAGAAGCAGCGCGCTTTTAAATATGTTCTTCATATAATAAAACATGTTTTTACAAAACTTTTCCGCCAAACCGGCGGCATTCCAATCATTGAATCGTAATAATAATCGCAGACTCCCTCGGAGGTGCTCCGACCCCGCCTAACACAACGGCCGTCCTTGACGCGTCTCGGGAAGATGCCCCTGAAAGCCATCCGGAATTTGCGGCAGCATGCTCACGGAATTTGTCAGGGTCAAAGGCTATGCATATCTCCCCTTCCTTTCCAGGCTCTACACCGGGAGTCTCGCACCAGGCCTTCAGATAAGAAGGCAGCATGGCGGTATCCGGTACAGGAGTGACAGGAACATCACCAACATTCAGGAAAGCAAGGCAAACCACATCCTTGACATCCTGCCGGAAAGCAAATTCCTTGACCTTCATCCTGATGCGGCCCATCTGATGAGGGAACCATCTGCTCCGGTCTTCCCCGGCCCGCACTGTGACATCAAGCGAAAGCACGGCTGTAGGACGCTCAGAGGACAAATTGGTATAGACGAATATCCTCCGCTCAAACCTCCCCGGATGTCCCTTTGGATGATAGGTCACCGATATGGTGCCCCTCTCCCCAGGCCCAGTCACCCTTGAAGCGCATTCAGCTACCGCACATCCGCATGAAGTGGTGATCCGGTTTACCACAATCGGCTTGTCTCCCCTGTTCACAAAATCATATGAATAAACAGGAAGCTCATCTTCACCGATTCCGGCCGTCACAATGCGCATGGTGTCAAATTCCATCAAAGAGCTGTTCTCCGCAACCGCCGGGTTGGCAATGCTGTCAAGCAATTCCTTCGGCACGGTGCGTATCTGCGCCACAGCCTGCTGAAGCGGGACAAGGCAAAGCACCAGAAGGCAAAAGGCCAAACGTCCGCGCATCATACTACAGCCAGCCGTGGTCTCCGGCCGAAGTCCTGACCGTTATCACAAACTCATGGACCTTTCCTCCGCCTGTGACGGATGCCCTGGTCATGCCGGCTTTCACTCCCTTTACGGTCAGCTTGCCTGTGGACTTGTCATATGAAGCCTCTGCAATGCCTGTGTCCTCAACGGAAACGGTGAAGTCTTTTGTACCTTCCGCAAAATATATCGCAGGAACGGCAACGACCTCAGCGCCTACAGCCACATAAAGGTTAGGGAATTTCATCGGCGTGCCTGCACCTTCGATTGCGGCAAGGAGCTTGGTCGCATTGACCTGGCCCGCGCCCATTTGGCCCTTGTAATTCAGGGCAAGGCTCATGGAAGCAGGGACATTCTCAATCTCAGTCGCAAAATCCCTGTAAACCTTTACAGACGGCCATGTCTTCTCGAAGTCGGCTGCAGGAGTAACACTCGCATAAAGCAGTTCCTTGAACTCGTCAGCAGTGAAATGCTTGCGCAGCTGGGCAGCATATGAGAGTCCGAGAGCCACGACTCCCGAGACATGAGGACACGCCATTGAAGTACCCTCCATATAGCCGTATCCGCTCTCAGCTACGTGCACCGGAACCGTAGAAAGGATGCATCCGCGCTCACCGCGCTTGTATCCTGCGGCAGAGTCAGTGAAGTCCCAGTAATAATTCTGGTCACCGCCCGGTGCGCAGATGGTTGTTCCCGGACCATAATTGGTGAATGTAGAAGGAGTCCAGTCAGCGGCAGTAGAAGCCACTGAGACATAGTCCTTGTATTTTCCCGGATAGCATGCCATCGGTGCATTTTCGTTTCCTGCGGCGAAGATGGCGATTCCGCCGTCAAGCACACCGTTCGGAGAACCTGCGTTATGTATGAAATAATCGAAAGTCACTTTCTCGATAGGGCTGTATTCCATCCACATCTCGTCAGACGAGTATCCCTGTCCGTAGATATAGCCGTTCGCAGCTCCGGAAATGTATCCCCAGCTGCACTGGAGGATTACAGCTCCGTTGTCAGCGGCATATTTGACGGCACGTACCTGGGCAAGCGCGCTTGTCTCGATATTGCCCGAGAATATCTGGCAGCTCATGATTTTCACGCCCGGCGCCGCAGGTGTTCCTCCAGCGATTGAGCCTATGCCGACTCCGTTATTGTTCTGGGCGGCTATCACTCCTGCCACGTGCGAGCCGTGTCCGGTGTCGTTTATGTCATTGGTGGTGATAAGGCCTGTGTTCCTCACGAAATTGTATCCGTGCCTGTCTCCGGCATATCCATTGCCGTCCATGTCCTCAGAACCTCCGTAAACCGGCTCGCCCGGATTAGTCCACATGTTCGGAAGCAGGTCAGGATGGGTGAAATCCACACCCTCGTCAAGCACCGCCACAATTATGGAAGGGTCGCCCGTACATTTCTTCCAGGCCTCCTGGACCTGGACGTCAGCACCTGCGATTGATTTGCCCACGCGCTCTCCGGCGTCATTGACCGCGAACATGGTGCCGTTGTTCACCAGATCCCACTGGAATGCGAGATACGGGTCATCAAACACACCTGCCTTTGTCATCACAGTTCCGGCTGAGAACGGTATTGCCTTACGGCTGTTGTGGCGCTTCATTGTCCTGTTAAGCTCGACCTGCTGCACCTCTCCCAGAGCGGAGAGCCTTTTTGCAACCTCATCAAGCGTGAACTCGTCACTGAAACGCACCACATACCACAGATGCAGTCCGGCCTTGCGGGTAGCCTCCTCAGAACGGCTGTCCTTAGGGAAAACCCTCTCTATCTGATAAGTCCCGACAAGGTCAAGGACTTCATCGACAGAAACGACTCCCGAGCGTGTTGCAGGACCGCCGCTTTTGGTCGCAGGTAGAAGATTATCCAGGATTCCGCTCACCTGCGGGCTGAACTTGACAAGCAGTTCACCGGCCACCGCATCCTGCGGTATTGACGGGAAAGATGTCCCGTTTCCGTCAGGAGCAGGTACGTCTTCAATTGAGCAAGATACGGCGGACAATGCCAGGGCCGCACAAAATATATAAAGATATTTTTTCATTCCTCTCATTTATTTGTTGTCATCCAGTTTGTAAGGATGGATATCATAATAGCTGCCATGGTTGCCTGGAACATTGCTGTAATTGCCCAGGCTGATAGGTACATTGCTGAATTCAGCCTTGACGCCGTTCTTGTCAGTTCCCTCCTGATTGAAGATGAACGAGTCAGGCAGCCAGTAATTGAAATTCGGATGATAAAGTATCCACATTGGCAACTCGCCGTTGAGCCTGTTGTAGTTGAAAGCGAAACGCTTTATGTTAGGCAATACGCGAGGCAGCTGAAGGTTTATGAAATCAACTGTAAGGGAGTCTCCCCTGTCAGCTGAGGTATAATCCCTGATGCCCATGTTCCTTACTGCCGCATCACTTGGAACAGTACCCTGCAGATAGTTCACTGACATCATCAGAGTATCGAGCTTCTCCCAAGTAAGGAGCCTCTTCCAGAAGACATTTGCATTGTCCATTCCCGGAGCGGTATTGTCGATGAATCCTCCGAGATCCTTGTCGGATGTATTCGAAAGGTCATAGATTACCCTGCGCTGGTTTGCGTTGAATACAATGCTGTGAAGCTTAGGGAAATTCTGCGGAGTGAGCACGCCCGGCCATGCCTGGAAATTGTTGCTTGAGAAGTTCACATATTCCAGATTCTTCAGAGCCGTTATGCCTGAATGGAGTTCGCTGAGTCCATAGGCGCTTACGGTAAGCCTCTTGAGCTGGGTAAGGTTGTTGAGATACTCGCCTGTGCTGAGGCTCTTTATAAGGAAGGTATTGGCGTTGCTCATGAAAATGAGCGACTCGGCAGCCCTGAGGTACTGCACCTCCTGAGGAAGCGGCTCGCGTGTTGTGAACATCATGAATGAAGCCTTGCGGACACGTCCTACATACGACTGTGCCTTGGCTTCAAGATACTCCTCGTCTCCGAGGCTCTTGAGAGGGTCAGTATCGTCAAGTTCAGCACGCTCTGCAAGCAGATGCTCCCTGTCGGAAGCGACAAGCGCCCTTATGTCATCCATATTCTCCTCACGCCACAATGAGATGCCTTCCCACCTGTCCATCGGAAGCGAAGAATCAAATTCAGTCCATACGGCAACTGAGCGGCATGCTCCGAGCACTGCCAGAGAGTCTCCCCTGCGGTCCTGGGTAATCTCCTCAGCGGCGCCCTGAACTACTGTTATGAAGTCCTGCCTTATCAGAGACGCAGACTGGTCCTTAGGTATGAACTGCACCTCTGCAATACGCTCCTGAGGCACAGAGCTTACATTCCATCTGAAACGCACCCTGACCTCGCGCGGACGCACGCCGCGGTCAAGCTCAAGCTCCTTGTTTGAGCGGTCGAGCGAAAGCCATGAGGCATTGTCAGGAAGCTTGACGTCAAACGGGATGTTCGATTTCACCTTCACGTCGAAATAACGCTTGTCCAGCACATCGAACTCAGGTATTGAAATCTCAGGCTTGTCAACCGTAATCGAGTAGTCGAAGCCTGCCTGGGTGACATTGATGCTGACAACCTCGTCATCTGCGATTTTCCTTATGTTCACTACACCTGTCCTGTTGTCAAGCACAAGAGAGGAGTCTATTATTACGTCACAATGGCCGCTTCCCCTGCCGTTTGCAGGAGAAATCGTTATCCAAGGCTCTCCTGAGGATGCCACCCACTCCCCGTCAGATGACACGGATATGGTCTTCCTTCCGCCCACAGCCTCGAACGTGAGGTCCGATTCCCCTGTGCCGAAAGGAACATCTGCCTCGGGAGTCACGCAAGCCGATACGGCAAAAGCCATTGCCAGAGATAAAAGTATTGTTCTATATGTTTTCATTTCAGCCTTTTTTAATTGAGCATTTCAGGACAGTTGAGGATATTCTGCGACTTGTCGTAGATGAGCTTGTATGCTCCGGCACGCCAGGCCAGGCAGATGTCAGAAGCGTCAAACTCAATGTTCGGGTTGTCGCTGATGTCGAAATAATATATCAGCTGGGATATCTTGTCATCTATCCTTTCATATGCGTTGGAACCGATGTAGAATCCTCTCAGTCCCCTGTGGTTGTAAAGTCCTTCAGGCCACTGCTTGAGAATGCGCTTTCCGTTGTCGTCCCTCTGTCCCCTGATTGCATATGCGGTAAGGCTTATGTAGTTGAGAGGCTCATAAGGGAATTCCTTGAACGCGTTGTACGAAAGGTCCACACTGTAAAGGTAAGGGAAAGCCGAGTCACCGAAAGTCACAGGGAGGTCGTCAAGCCTGTTGTAAGTGAAATCAAACGTCTGCGTATATGTCAGTTTGTCCCTGTAAGGCTTGGTATAGTCGAACGCATCCTTGTCAATCGTCCTCATGCCGTTTCCGCGGAAATTATATACGGACACAACTGAGTTGCTGTGTGTGAACTCAAGAGGATATTCAGTGAACTTGTTGCTTGCAAGGCTCAGTGTCTTGACATTGATGCCCTTGAAGGCATCGCCTCCGGAGATCCTGTCAATATTGTTGTACGAGAAGTCAACCGAGCCAATAGTAAAGATGCTCTTGGCGTCAAACACGTCAGGGAAGACCTCCAGCATGTTGTGGGATACGGAGAAAGCCTCTACATCATCCATTGTGAAGAGAATCTCACCGCCATCGTTGTCAGGAATCTCCTTAATCCTGTTATAGTCAAGATAAATCTGCACCGGAGCAATCTCGCTTCCCAGTCTCTCGACAGTCTCGATTTCGTTGTTGACCAAATCAAGAAGACCGATTTTCTTGAAGCGGCTGAAATACTCGCTCTTGAGGGCATCCAGCTTGTTGTTCCTGAAATAGAAAATCTGGATTTTGTCGCTGCTCGGGCCATAGGCAAGGGCGCGCATGAGCTTGTCGCACTCCTGGGATGTCCACTGGCCGTTGTTTCCGAGGTTGATTGAAACCAAAGACGGCATGGCACCCAATGACGCTATATTTTCATCAGTCATCTTGAGCTTAGGGCAGTTATATACCTCAAAGTCGGTAAGAGCCACAAGCTTTGACATGGACTCGGCGCTCGGAAGATTCTCAATCTCGCAGTTCGCGACATAAAGATACTCCATTTTCGTCAAGTTGCCGATTTCCTCAGGAATCGACGTGAGTCCATTGGTAAGCGTACCGGGATTGTTGTCCATCGGACGGATTCCATTCCCTTTCTCCATCGCATATATCTGGCTTTCAGTATAGCCCTTTGCATAAAGGGATACCTCCCTTATTGTCTCTTTCTTCTCAGCGAAGCCGAAAGCGATAGGCTCTGACAGCTGGGTGAGAGGGTGCAGTTCAGCCAGATATTTCTTGTGACGCTCCATCCTGGTGCGTGAGAGCATCTGGGCAGACTGTCCCGGGTCGGTGAAGTCAAAATTATTGATGTCGTTATGGGTGCTCAGATAGAACTGAACAAGCTCAGTAAGCTGTCCTACGGCTGGAGAAAGGTCTCCCTTGATTCCGAAATCGGTAAGGTCAAGAGAAGCCACACGGCCGTTGCTGTGAAGCCTTACGCCGGACTGGTCGCCCCAGAGGTCCGGGTCCTTGTTGAAGTCCCAATTGGTTCCCTCGGGATAATTCTCTCCACGGTAATACCAGTTCGGTCCGTCAAGAGACTTCCATATCTCATAAAGGGCATAATAGTCCTGAAGATATGGTGCGTCCTCGCTCAGGGCCACAGGAACTTTCACATCAAGAGTCTTGTTGTCCGTCACATTGAACACAGGCGCTGTTGAGCGGTCAAAACTCCTTGTCTCGAATGCTGTCTTGGTACCGTCAGACAGGGTATATGACCTGACACGGTAGTCACCGGCAAGCAGATAAAGGAGCGAATCCGCCTTCAGGGAAGATGTCTGGTAGCCGAAATTATCCTCCTTGCCGTAACCGTCAGGATAGATGTTGGCATCGTCCTCCTCATTGAAGTGAATGGAGAACTTGACCGGAATGTTCGCAAAGGAAATCTGCTCATTGCTTGATGTCTTTTCCACACGCATTGTGATGTATTTCGCCTCATCAAAGGTGTGGTCCTCCAGAGACCTTGTCGGCAGGTTACTGAAATCAGACATGTCCTTTACAAGAGTGAAACGGATATTTCCCCTTGAAGGAACAACGGATGTCCCTACAGTCATGTCATGAACCGTCATTCCGCCTGCTGTGACAGTAAACCTTGGATTTTCGATTCCTGATACGGAAGGGCCCTCGTTGTCATTCTTGTCATACACTACAAAAGACAGCACCTCATAGTCACCGGCAAGGAGCTGCAGCTTTTCGCTGCGTATTCCGAACTCGGCAGAAACCTTGTCGGCTGCTGAAAAGACGAGGGTCTGGTTGAGCGTGCTCCCCTGGTACCTCATCGTAATCCTCGCCTTGGTAATGTCAGCGAGATAGTCTATCTCCGCTGCCTTGGAAGCCGGCACATAGGACGCCTCCTTATACAGCTTGAACTGCACATAGCCATAATCGCCCGCACTCTGGGGATCTTCCACGGAACATCCTCCAAAAGTTGCCAAAGCGGCTGCCGCCGTCATGAGCATCATGGCAAATCTTAAAATTCTCATATCTGAAACTGCTCTTTATTATTCAATTATAGTCACGTTCCACAAAACTACAGCGCAGGATTATATTTGCACACGATGGCGAGCACCGGCATGCCTGCATTCGTAAACACGAGAGCGCCCTGCTTAGCCTCAGTCGTCTCCATATTGATGAACAGGTTCTCCGCGCTTCCTTCAAAAGTAAGCCAAGACTGGTCTTCATCTACAATATAGAACGCATTGTCAAACCCGATTGTTGACTCAAGCGTAGGCATTGAAATCTCCTGTCCGTAAGTAAGCTCGTAAATCTCATCAGAATTCCAGAGCTGCTCCTTGCAAGCCCAATAGTACTCGGACTCACCGTCCTCAGTCTCGCTCATCTTGCGCAGCACGCATCCGGCACCGCCGCCCCACTGGGCATATTTGAATGCAAGGGCGCTGCCTCCTCCGATGGAAGCCTCCGGGTCATACAGAACCTTGATTACCGCGAAGTTCCTGAGCTTTTCCGAATCATCTCCGGTCTGGCATACAATGAACTTGTCCATATAGGCATCCTCCTCGCTGAGGGAGATATAGAATGACGACTCAGACTGCGGCTCAAGCCATGGAACCTCGCTGAGAACCAGGCCCTCGAGACCTACTTCATAAAGGCTTACATTCCATACGTTCTTTACAAATGTGAAGTTGTATGTGCCGGAAGTCCTTGTGACAGTCAGCTGGTAATAATTGTCCAGGCCGACACCGAAAAGCTCCTCAGCGACAGAAATCCATCCGTTCTCAGGATTTGATGCATCAAGGCTCTCGAACCTTGCTCCCTTGGCAGCCAAGGCATCATTGTCAGCGCTTACAAGTCCGCCCTCAGAACCGCCTGCTGAGCCTTCCTGCGAAATGAGGCTATAGACATATCCAGCCAATTCATCCTTGATGGCAGTAGCGGTATCATTGAAAAGGTCGTAGTCAGGATCATTGATTTCAACGGTTCCCGGGATTATCATAAGCTCAGCCTTGCGTGAGGCACCCTCGTTGGCATCCACGCTTACCGTGAAAGACCAGTCCTTCAGCACATCCTCAGGCTCGTTGTCCGTGAGAGTGAAATTCACCCACTCACCATACAGGCTGTACTGCTCAGAAGAGCCTACAACTGAATACATGCCGTCCTGCATCTGCACGGCAAATATCTTCACTCCATCAGTACCGATTACGCTGCCCTTCATAGGATAGCCTTCCTGGTACTCGCCGTTCATCTCATTATAATAGTGTCCGGCCTTGTTGAAACGCGCTGTTTCCGACAATGGGGAAACCTCGAACACATTCTTGACAGGCTCAATCGATAGAATTATCTCTTTCTCGACCTCCATCGGATTCTCCGAATTGTCATTCACGATGAACACAAGCTTTCCTTCAGCACCGTCAAGAGGATATTTCGCATTCACTCCGCGAAGACAGATTGCAGCCGGAACATTGGCCTTTGCAGAAGTCACATACCTTCCTTCAACCACGTTCGGCTCGACCCACTCCGGAGTCTCCTTGAGCGCCCAGTCGAAGTTTGCCTCGACCTTCATGTATATCTGGAAGATGTTGCCATCGAAATAGAGATCAATGTCAGCACTCTCGTTCTCAGCATAATTGTATCCTCCGACATCGTCGCCATAGTCAAATCCATCCGAGGTTATCTTGACAGGCCACAGGCTGAATATGCGGTCCTTGCCGTTGCGGTTGATGACAGCAATCTGCTTTTCCTCCTTGCCCATGGTCATGGTAAGGATGCACTGGCGCTGCTCGAAGTCACTCTCATCGACAATGGCCTCCACAATAAGCTTGTGCTCTCCCGCCTGTCCGCTGACCACAGGCAGAGGCTCCCCTCTTGAAATGAGGCGGAAATACTCCGTGTCACCTGATATGGCTACTTCCCAAGGGAGATTGGGATTTATCGTAAGTTCATAAGATTCACCTGGCTCAATGGTCTCATTGACCTGCTCGGGGAAGATAGGGGCAATGTCAACCGGGCCTTCAGCAGGCTCGTTGCATGAAACTGCGGACATGGCAAGCACCAGCGCCGAGGCTGAAGCGAGTTTCCAAAATTTTGTTCTCATAAGTCCTTTTCTTTAAATGACTGTGAATAATTACAAAGAGTAAGAATGATTCCGGGTCAGTCTTCAATCTGTCCTGAAGGCCTTGACGGCAGTTTCATTCCCTCTTCCCTCATAAGCCTTTCGGCCTCTTCGGCACTTATCCATTCCATTATGTTATAGAAATGTCCCACTGTGCCATATTCTCCTCCAAGGGCTGAGACATAGACCCTGTAAGAGACTGTGATGTAATCCTGGCATCCGTAGATGAACGAAGGATAGGCAGCACTGCTCTCCACGCGTATCTTGTTGTCTCCCTTTATGATTCCGAAAGCAGTCCACTCGTCGCCGATGACCTGGCCCTTCTCCATGGAGACAATCGGATATGTCGGGTCTTCCGGTTCAAGGGTAAGATTCACGTCATAGCCGTCATAGAGCCAGTCGTAGCATACAATAGTATTCTTGAGCGTCTTGTGCGGCTCGGTCCAGATGAGCCTCTGGTACGAACCGTCAAGCGAATAATTGTACAGGTACAGGGATGACAGCATGCAATACCCTGAGTATGCGTTGATGTCAAACGGACATACTTTCAGGAGCACGCAATTGGTCTCAAGGCCGAATTTTTCATTCGTGCCCGCCATAGGCATCTCAAGTTCCGAAGGAATCACGAGCCTCAGCTTGAAGCCGAGCGAATCAGTGTCACCGATGTTCTCGCAAATGCCCTCAACCTCGACATCAGTACGGAGTTGTCCGGCAGGAATGACGATGGTGTTGGATTTGAGGCGGTAATGCAGATTCTCAATGGCATTGCTGCCCTTGTCAATCACTTCCACTGCGAAAGTGCGGTCATAGTCACATGCAATTGTGGAAACGACAGGAACCTTGAATGTCTCGTTCTGAATCACAGGATATGTGCCTATCGTGTCCGCGAACATGATATATTCAGCTCCGTCAGAAGAAAAGCTGCGCTCCTGAGTAGTGCATCCAGTGGCAAAAGCCGCTGCAAGCAAAACGGAGACTGACAATACTTTATAAAAACTTTTCATATATCTTCTTTTATCAGAGTTACTTACCTAAAGTCCCATGTAGCCGGGATTCTGCTCAAGTGCCGTACCCGGTGACTCGATTTCATGATTCGGAATCGGCCATACGAAACGGTAGTCCCCGGCCTCAACCTTAAGCGAGCTGCCCTGTGTAAGTGAGCTTGTCTGCGGCTTGCGCTCGAATCCGCGTCCCCAGCGCTTGAGGTCGTTCAGGCGGAAGCCTTCCATATAGAGTTCCCTTACACGCTCATCGGAAATCACGTCAAGCCAGTTCTTCTCGTTGACACCGATGTTTCCACCTGCGCTCAGGCGTGCCTTGCGCAATGTCGAGAGGTCAGTCTGCGCACCGCCGAAATTCCTCTGGTGACATCTTGCCTCAGCACGGATGAGATACTGCTCAGAAAGCCTGAGGACCTTAGGCATGCTGACATGATATATCTTTGCCTGGGATATGAATGACCTGTTTCCGTAATATTTCACAAGAAGCGGCCAGGTAAGCCCGTGGTCATAGCCGGTGCTCTCGTTAGAGAAGAATGCGGAAGCCCTGAGGTCGCTGTTTCCATAGAGGTTGATGGCCCATGTGGCAGGAACATAGTCAGGGTAGAAATACCTGTAGTCATTGGTGAAGTTCAGGAAGATGCGTCCGAGCGCACCGCCATATGAATTGATGTTGAATCCTACTTTCCAGATGACTTCGAACGATGAGTCATTGGTCCACATGTACTGGTAGTAGCTGAGAGGACGGTTGTTCTCATCGGTGGTATATGTAACATTCGCATCAGCCAGCCTGAATCCGGCATCGCTGTTGTCTATGACCATGGTAGAGTATTTCACGGCATCATCCCAGTTGCCCATGTACAGGGCGACTCTCGCATGGATTGCATGAGCGGCAGCCCTTGTGAACCAAATGGCGTTGTATGTGTCCTCATCCTCCATTATCATTGTCTCGGCTTTCTCGAGGTCCCTGAGCACGAAGTCCCATGACTCCTTGAGGTTTGAGCGTCTTGCGATTTCTTCCTTATAATAGGAATCACGCAGCATAACGCCAAGTTCCTGCTCAGCCTGCGCATCATCTCCCTTCGAATCAGGGCTTGACGGCTCGCCGGTCAGAGGATAAGCCTTGCAATAGCACTTGATAAGCTCTGAATAAGCAAGGGCGCGGGCGCAATATACCTCGCCGGTCCAGCTGTCGAGATGCTCTATCTCATTGTCATCCACAAGCGATGCACGCAGCTTCCCTACTTTGTCAAGAAAGAAATTGCACTGGCCGATGATTGTATAAAGTGAAGCATAGACAGCCTCCACTTCCTCATTGGTAGTGCGGATGTTCCACTGCCAGATGTCACCATGGATGTTGGAAAAACCGTCAACTGCATAAGCCAGGTCAGCCTGGATGTCAGGAAGGTAGGTAAGATATCCGCTATAAAGCGCAGATGACTTGAAAGAAGCATACATACCTATGAGAGACTGCTCGGCATCTGAAAGCGACTGCATCGCAGCATCCTCAGGCAAGGCATCTCCCGGATATTTCTCAAGGCATGACTGTGCTCCTGCAAGTATCATGAGCATCACGGCCATGCTGCGCGTAATATTTTTCAATATATTCATTTTCACGATTTTAGAAAGTTAAGTCCAGACCGAAAGTAAACTGGCGTGACATAGGGTATGCAGCCTGGTAAACATTGCGTGATCCTTCCGGGTCAAGTCCGGAGAAGCCGGTCACGGTAAACAGGTTCTGTCCCTGTGCATATACCCTGAGCCCCCTGATGAAACCGGTCTTCTTCAGAAGTTCCTGAGGAAGTGAGTAGCCGAGGGTAAGGTTCTTAAGGCGCAGGAATGAAGCGTCCTCAAGAAGACGGCTGTCAAACTCCGTATATATGCCATGACGCGGAATTTCAGTCACATCACCAGGCTCTTTCCACCTTTCAAGCAGGCGGCGTGACTGGTTGTAGGACATGAAGCGTCCGTTGGACTCGTCGAAGTAGCGGTCATTGTTTATCATGTACCTGTCAGCGACCCAGCTGAATTGTGCTGAGAGTGAAAGGCCCTTCCATGAAAGCGCTGTACCGAAACCTCCCATCCAAGGGGCTATCGAAGATTTGCCTGTAAGCACCTTGTCAGAGTCGCGCAGCTCGTTGGTTATCTCACCGTCCTTGGTAAGCCAGAGGGCGTCTCCGTTGGCAGGATTGACGCCATAGTAGCGGTTCATGTAGAACTGTCCGAGCTTCTGTCCCACTACAAGCTTGGTGCTGGTATTTGACGGCTCGTATTCGGTTACGCCATTGTACAATTCAATGATTTTGTTGGAGTTGTAGCTTACATTGGCATTGATGCTCCAGTTGAAGTCGCGCCATGTAACCACGGTAGCGGCAAGATTCAGCTCGGCACCGAGATTCCTCATCGCTCCGACATTGTCCCACTTATATCCGAAACCGTTTGATGTGGCATATGAGAGCGGAACTTCCATGAGCATGTTGGTAGTCTCCTTGTCATACAGTTCCAAGTCCACATTGAGCCTGTTCCAGAAGCCGAAATGGAAACCGAGGTTGGTGGTCCATGTTGACTCCCACTCCAGCTCCTCATTGCCCGGCTGTATAGGAACCACGCCGGCATTGCCCACATAATCTGCTCCTCCGCCTACAAGGGCAAGGTGCTCATAGTTAGGGATGGATGAGTTTCCTGACGTACCGGTGCTGAACGCTATCTGCGCATTGGTGAGCCATGAGGCGGCATTCTTCATGAAGCTCTCGTTCCTCATGTTCCACATGAGTCCGGCAGACCAGAAGCCTGCGAAACGGCCGTTCGCACCGAATCGTGAAGAGCCGTCTGTACGTGCAGAAACTTCCACGAAATAGCGTGAATCGTAATTATACTCTCCCCTTGCGAAGAATGAGAGCAGTGAATAATCCGCAGAAGATACGCTGCTCCATGCGGTAGCCCTGGTTCCGGTTGAAATGTCCGTAAGGAAATCATTGGTCTGTCCAGCGGTCGAAAGGCCGAAGCTCTCATAACGGTATGTCGTTCCCTCCTGTCCGAGCAGGAAGTTGAACGAATGGATATCCTTCAGGTCAAACTGGTAGCCTATCGTGTTGGATATGCTCAGTGACATTCCGTCCGCAGAATTCCTTGTAGCCTTTCCTTCGCCCAGGTTAGGGGCATACGTCGGGTTGGACTTGCTGAATCCGGTGTTGTGTGAATAGTCAACGGTAAACTGGGAGCGGATTGAGAGCCCCTGCACAGGTCTTGCTTCAGCAAAAATGTTTGAGATGACCTTGTACTTCTTATATACGCGAGGGTTGTTCTCAAGCCACTCGAGCGGGTTCTGTCCCTGACCTTTCCATGAGCCGTCGTTGATTGAGGCAAGGGAGCCGTCTTTTCTGAACGGATTCCAGTAAGGGAGCATGAAACGCGCCGCAGAAATAGGAGTCACGACAGTATAGTTTCCCTCGTCTGCCTGCTCTATGTTCTGGAAGCCGAGCATGGTGTTAGTACCCATTTTCAGCCACTTGGCCATCTGCTGCTCCACATTGAAACGCATTGAGTAGCGCTTGAAATAAGAGCCTGGAGCAATACCGTCCTGGTCATAGTATCCGCCTGAGAAATAGTAATTTGTCTTTTCGGTAGCTCCAGAAACAGAAAGCTCATAGCTCTGCAGGAAAGCCTTGTCATTATAGACCGCGTCAAGCCAGTTGACGTCAGTCTGCGAGAGAATGCCGTAATCTTTTCCGTCGGTCATTCCGATTTCTTTCTCGTACTGTATGCGCTCTGCGGTGTTCATCAAGTCCCAGTTTCCGCAGGCGATGTCTGAGAATCCGAGCTGCATGCGATAGTTGATTGAAGGCCTGTCTGTCTGACGTCCTCTTTTCGTGGTGATTACAATCACTCCGTTTGCCGCGCGGGCACCATAGATGGACGTTGAAGAGGCATCCCTCAATACCGTAAGGCTCTCTATGTCAGACGGATTTATCGTATTGAAATCCGATGCCGAAATTGCGGCTCCGTCCAGAATGTAGAGCGGCTCCGTGCCTGAGTTGATTGAGTTTGTTCCGCGGATGGTCATAGATGCGGAAGTGCTCGGCTCACCGGAATTCGACAAGACCATAAGTCCGGGAACCTGTCCCTGCATCGCCTGGTCAAAGGCCGGAGCAGGCGTGCTCTCTATGGCCTGTGACTTGATTGTTGCCACCGAGCCGGTGATTGTACCTTTTTTCCTGACGCCGTATGCTATCACAACAACATCGTCAAGGCGCATGCTTTCCGTCTGCATGACTACATCGTGCCTAATTTCAGGACTGCCCTGGGCTACCGTATATTCCTCATCAAGGAAACCGATTGAGGAGAAGACCAGTTTGGTTCCGGGAGCAACTTCAATGGAATAGTCTCCATCTATCGAGGTAGAGACTCCGACTCCGGGACCGGCAATGACTGTCACTCCGACCAGAGGCATGTTGTCCTCAGCCGAGGTAACGATTCCGCTGACCTTTACGGTGGTCTGCGCAAAAGCAGCCGCACTGCACAGGATGCAGATCAAGAGACTGACAATTAATTTACCTAATCTGTTCATTAAAGAAATTTTAAATTTCGTGTACAATAAACTGCTGCGCCTGGGAAGCGCATTCAAAAAAAACGGGCGCAAATTTCAACAAAATAAATAAGAATAACAAAAGATTCTTAAACTGCAAAATGCCATTTCACATCCCCGTAAATACGTATTTTCCAGCCTTTTCTTACATTTTATAAATATTCTCCCGAATTTCTGACCCCAAATCCCCGTAAATCCAATTTTCAGTAACAAACATCAACCGGAAATTCCCATTTATTTGTTATGCATTTTTTATTGTCACCAACCTGGCTATGCATGTATTTCTGCATTTTCTTGCATTTCATAAACATTTGCCCGGTTTTCCACCCCAAGTCCCGTAAATTCAATTTTTCGTTACAAACATCAACCGGAAATTCCCATCTAATTTTTATGCATTTTTATTGTCACCTACCTGGCCATGCATGTATTTCTGCATTTTCTTGCATTTCATAAACATTTGCCCGGTTTTCCACCCCAAAGTCCCGGAAATTCAATTTTTCGTTGCAAACATGGCATTTCACATTTATTATGCTGTTTTATTGTAGCGCCCCGGCCTGCCAGTTTTTTGTATTTCCTTGATTTTCATTTTGTTGCAGTTCATTTAGCAATGTCAGGCCGGCCATGTCAGAGGCATATGTGGAGCTTTGAATTTGGCAGACCTCCTTTTATGGTACTACATGAATCCAACTTACTGCGGCTTATAGTTTCGCTGTTTTTGTTGCAATCACAACTGCTATTTATTAATTATTGCTGTTTTGCTACCGGCAGTATTTTGCCCATAGCCATTCCTCAATATGCAGATGCACATGCTGCTGTCGGACTATTTGTATATTCCGAACCTGATTCGGTTTAAGAATCGGCCAAAATTTTTACCGTTTTGTTCCAAAATGCAATTCCGTTTAAGAATCGCCCGATTCTTTTACCGTTTTCACCGGACGGAGAGCATTTCACAACTTTTCCCGGACCCAAGCGAACCATACACCAGTAATAGCGGCCCATGTGCATGTCCGGGCAAATCCATGGTACGAGACCAGCTGAAACCGGCCGAAATAATAACCGACAGACATAACAAACCGGAAGCTAAAATAAACCGCCAGATACAGGCCGGCAGACATAACAAACCGGCAAAATGGACAAACAATCTGACATCATAAGCTGACAGAGATACAAAATAGGCTGACAGAGATGCCAAGTGCGCCCCGCCCAAGCATGAACAGAACACACCAAAACAATGCACATGCCTTCAGGGCAGGATATTCATATAAAATCCAACTGTTCAGAACATTACATACAGAACCAGACTAAGAATAGTTATTTCAGCTTTAAGAATTGACCTCCTGTCCGCCCCTCCGGCAATGCCAACTATTCCGAAGACAAAGGGAACATCGAGTCAACCTCATATCCAGTAAGTCCGAGAAGGCGTCTGATCTGCCCGTTCGATGAACGGAAACTATAGCGGAGAGTACGTGCCAGGTCATGTTTCTGCGCTTTGCTCAAATCCCTCACACCATTCACATGGTACGTATCCCTGACGAGAGAAACGAGTTTTGCGAAAAGCTCGGCATCTGTCAGGAACTCCCCATCGTCAAGCTCCCCGGCAATCTCACGGTAAGCCTCGACGTTTTTGCTGACTGCCGCAAAATAATGATGTGCATCCCTGAACATCGCCATCCCAAAGCCTATATGGCAATACGCATCAGGAGCCACATATCCGTCAATGACAGGCCAGCTGTCAGGCAAAAACGGAATCCTCCCACGGAACATGCAGCGCCTCTCCACAGTGGTTGTCCCCCTGTAAGTCCGCACAACCGGGAAATCACAGAAATAATATCTGTTCGTCCCCCATGGATAGCTGAATGGCGTATAATCATGATCCGCCACATAACCATTCCTATTTATATAAACTATGGTATTCCTCATGGCCGCCAAATCCGTTACATCCTTGATTTTCAACAAAAAGGATTGCGGAAGCGGAGCATGCCCATCTTTGGCAATCCCTTTGGCAAGCCGTTTACGCAAATAGCCGAAAAACTCCTCCACACTCTCCCTCTCTCCGGAAACCAGGGCATGAAAATGATTGCTCATGATTTCAAATGCCACTATTTTCACATCCTTGAACGCAAATGCAGCCTGCGCGACCGCATTCATAGCAAAGACATAATCATCTTTTCCGCAGAATATCAGCGGCGTATCCTTCCCCGGTGTAAAAATATGCCAATACGGCCCCTCTTGTGCAAAAGAACACATGCACCTTCTTTCCTTCTCCACTAATGTTGTCATAATTCCTATATTTTCAAGAGCTTACGCCCAATTATCCTCAGCATTCCACCCAAACATGCACCATAGCAAATCAAGATTCCGTTTAAAAATCGGCCCAGATTTTTACCGAATGGTCCCCAAAGTCAATTCGGTTTAAGAATCGCCCGATATTTTTACCGTTTTCATCAACAGCTGGCCCGCCACCATTTCACCACAGCAGCAAGAACTGCCCAAGCCACAGAAGCCCAGCCGCTCCGGACAAGACCAAACCATATCAGCACAAGGCAAAGGCGACATAGCCCTCCGGAACAAAAAAGCGAGCCAGGCACGATATGACCTAACTCGCTTTGCGGATTCAAAACTCCGCGGTAACCAATATTTCTGTCTGTCCCAACCATATGCCTTTCAACACGGCAGGCCAGCAATAATCCTTAATAAAAGATGCGGCCAATCAAAACACACCAGCAGAACATACAAAGTTCCTTGCCACTCCGACTACAACATTCAAAAATGCTGTCATTCAGCAGACATTCCAAAGACAAGCCTGCAAATCCAGACTGCACATTGCAACCATTCCGCAGAACACAAAATTACTGATTTTATCGAAATTTTCCAAGAACGCTATTTAATATTATTAACAAGAGCAGCAATTGCATAATCTTCCTGCTTCAAATAGTAGTCTGGCCAGGCCAATACTGGTCAGTCCAAACCAAGCAAACGCATATAATCCCGCCGCTCATAAGGCAACATTGCCGATTCAATAGACCATTCCGTTAAAAAATCCGGCCCAGATTTTCACCGAATGGTCCCCAAAGTCAATTCCGTTTAAGAATCGGCAAAAATTTTTACCGTTTCATCCAGAAATGCAATTCGGTTTAAGAATCGCCCGATTCTTTTACCGTTTTCGCCAGACAGAGGCGTTTCGCAACCTTTCACTGATACCGGCAGCACACCGGGACACCCTAAAGCTCAATAACCTCCAAATCGTCAGGCACGAATACGCCTCCCTTGAAATTGACTGCGGCTTCTGCCGAATATGCGGCTTTGCGTTCGGCGAGAGTGCGGTCTTCGGTGTGGTAAAGAAGAAGATTGCGCACATTGCACTGAGCTGCTACCGCGCCGGCCTCAAGGGCAGTGCTGTGATGTTTCTCATATGGCTTGAACACATCACGGTCACGATACAGGCAGAATGCCTCGCACATCAGCAGGTCCGCACCGCAGACATGACGGCTGTTACGCTCATCATATGGCTCGTCACCAAGGCAGACCAGTGTCTTTCCGCCTGGAAGCGTTGCACGGAATCCGAACTGCTTCTCTTTTTCGGACATGATGTCAAAGCATGTCAGCCTGATGTCCCCTACGGCAATCTCCTCCCCGTCCGACACCTCACGGAAAAATATAAGTTCACCGAAAGGCTGGAGCTGCTTCGGGGAAAGCGTAAGCCTGCATATCCCGTCAAGGGCATCCAGGACCTTCCTGTGTCCATAGACATTCAGCTGCCCCTCGTATTTTACGCTTTTCATGGCCTGGGAAATCATGCGCACAACCCATACCGCCCCGAGTATATGGTCCGTATGGACATGAGTGAGATATATGTCATGAATTTCATCAAGCCCTGTCCCGGACTCTTCCAGGCGGGACAATATCCCGTTGCCGCCTCCTCCGTCAACCAAAAGCGCCGTTTTGCCTGCCTTCAGCACAAAGCAGGTATTATAGCACCGCGTAACTGCGGCATTGCCCGTTCCGAGCATTATTATCTTGCATTTACTTTCCATCTGATTCACTTTCGTCAAACACCGCAGGCCACACGGGGCCCGGACATCAAAAATTGTCCGCCACCCAGAAAAGGGCCGCGGACAACATGCTTCTGATGCACCATGAAAGGACACAGCCCTCCGGATGCATCCCCAAAAGAGACTATTTCTCTATCCTTGCCTGAAGAGCCTTTGCCTGCTCCTCATATCCAGGCTTGCCCAGAAGAGCGAACATGTTCTTCTTGTAAGCCTCAACGCCAGGCTGGTTGAAAGGATTGACTCCGAGGACATATGCGCTTATTCCGCAAGCCTTCTCGAAGAAATAGAACAACGCGCCGAGATTGTACTCATTGATGCGCTCCACAGAAACGGAAAGCTGAGGCACGCCGCCGTCGATATGGGCAAGCTTGGTACCGAGCTCCGCCATCGCGTTGCACTCCTCGATATGCTTTCCTGTGAGGAAATTGAGCCCGTCAAGATTCTGCGGGTCATTGGCGATTGTCATGCTGCGGTTGCTGTTCTCCACAGTCACGACAGTCTCCATTAGATGACGCTCGCCGTCCTGGATATACTGTCCCATTGAATGAAGGTCAGTAGTGAAACTTACGGAAGCAGGGAAAATGCCCTTTCCGTCCTTGCCCTCAGACTCTCCGTAGAGCTGCTTCCACCACTCTCCGAGATACTGGAGCTTAGGATTATATGACACGAGAATCTCTATTTTCTTTCCGTTGTCATAAAGGAGATTCCTCATTGCGGCATACTGCACGGCCGGATTGCACTCGCACCTCTTCGCGCACGCCTCCTCCATCTCGGCAGCACCCTTGAGCATCTGCCTGATGTCAAATCCAGCAAGCACTATAGGCAGGATGCCTACAGGGGTAAGGACAGAGAAACGTCCTCCCACGTTGTCCTCAATCACGAAAGTCTTGTAACCCTCCTGGGTAGCGAGAGACTTGAGCGCTCCCCTGTGCGCATCAGTAACGGCCACGATACGCTCAGCAGCCTCATTCACGCCATATGTCTGCTCGATATACTGCTTTATAAGGCGGAAAGCCACTGCAGGCTCAGTAGTCGTGCCTGATTTTGAGATAACGACAGCAGCCGTATTGCGCTCCTTCATGAGGTCCATAAGCTCGCTCATGTATTCCTCCGAAAGGTTATGTCCCGCAAAAACCAGCTGAGGAGCCTTCTTCTCTCCCTTGAGGCTGTTTGCAAATGAATGCGAAAGAGCTTCGAGGGCACATTTTGCACCGAGATACGAGCCACCGATTCCTATCACGACGACAAGGTCCACGCCCTTTTCCTTCCATGCGTCCCTTATCTGCTCGCACTCTTCCACAAGAGATTCCGGTGTCTCCGTAGGAAGATGTTTCCATCCGAGGAAATCGTTTCCTGCACCGGTACCGGCCTCAAGCACGTCAAGGGCAGACAATGCCTTTTCAACATATGACTTATAATCTGCATCTTTTACGAAGGAGCTGCAGCCTCCCAAATTTACCTTTACCATAACTATATCAGTTGTATTTGTTTATCAAAGTCCAAGACACGGGACACTGCCACACGGAGCGATGTGCCCATAATTCGGCAAAGATATATTTTTTTTGAATATCGGCATACATCAAAGGGCACCATTTTTTCAAAAAGCGCTCATAGCCAGGCATATCGGGAAGCAAGAGCAAAGCCTCCATTCAATGCACCTCGATTATCTCATCCAGTGAAGTGGAATATCTGTTCGAGCGGTAGTCGCTCCTTATTCCTTCCGAATAGTTCCCGGGCCTTTGGGATGCGAGCCTCAAAAGAGAATTGCCGTCAGACTTTCCCGAACCGTTCACGGCATCCATAACCCTTGAAATGCGGTCATTCTTTTCACGCAATTCCCCGTCAAAATCAAACATGGCAGGCTGCACGGCATCCGAAGCCACTATATCCCCGACTATAACCCCAGCTTTCTTGTACATATAGCCCTGACGCCATATCAGCCTCAAAGCCTTCAATGCCGTCCCGACAATCTCAGCCGTACTGTTCGCCGGCACATCCAGGCGCATTGTCACATAAGGACAATACTGCTCCATATCATACCTGAAGCGGTTAGTATGCAGGAACACAGTCACCTCGCCGGCAGCAGAACCCTCCTCCCGGAGTTTCCTTGCACACCTTGCCGCGAAATCGGAAACCCTCTGCGACAGGTCCTGCAATTCTCCAGTCATGTCCGCAAACGAACGTGACGTGCAGATTGACTTGCGGCGGTCCTCCTTCTCCGCTTCAATGCAGCCCCTTCCGCCAAGCTCCTCCCAAGTCCTGACTCCGTGCAGCCCGAGCTTTCTGTCCACCCATTCACGCGGACGCGCCGCAAAATCCATTGCAGTCGATATACCCCAGCCGGCCATCTTCGGAGCCAGTTTCCTGCCGACTCCCCAAACCTCCTCTATAGGAGTAAGTTCAAGAGCCTTGACACGCTTCTGCTCAGTGTTTATCATGCACACACCGCCATAGCCCTTATACGTTTTTGCGAAATGGCTCGCGATCTTGGCCAGCGTCTTGGTAGGAGCCACTCCTATGCTTACAGGAATCCCCACCCATTTGCGCACCTTGGATGCTATGGAACGGCAAAGCCCGGGCATCATATCCTCACTTATCCCGTCAAGATGCAGATAGGCCTCATCCACAGAATAAATCTCAACCTTCGGGACGGCATCGGCCAATATCGACATCACACGCGCCGAAAGGTCCCCGTACAGCGCATAATTGGACGAACAGGCCACTATGGACCCGTTTTCGGCAAGGTGCCGTATCTTATAGAAAGGCGTGCACATCTTTATGCCGAGTGCCTTGCTTTCATTACTGCGCGAGACCACGCACCCGTCATTGTTAGACAAGACAACAACAGGCTTCCCCTCCAGTTCAGGCCGGAACACCCTCTCGCAAGAAACGAAAAAATTATTGCAGTCCACAAGAGCAATCATCACCGCACTTTTTTTATGACATATGTCACCACTCCCCACATGATGAAATCCACTCCCTCAACTACCTCAATCTCGGGATACCTGCTGTTTGCCGGGACAAGGCGCAGCCCGTTTTCAGTATAATGGATATGCTTCAGTGTAAATTCCCCGTCCACAAAGCAGACGGCCATGTCACCTTCACGAGCCTCGAGAGCCCTGTCTATCACAAGGATATCCCCCTCCTCAACCCCGGCATCAATCATAGAGTCCCCCACCACACGCCCATAGAAAGTGGCGGCGGGATGCTTCACCAGTTCTTTGTTCAGGTCTATCGCCTGCTGCATATAGTCCGTAGCCGGCGACGGGAAACCGGCATGGATGCCGTCATGGGCCATCGCAGGCAAAACATCTTCCTGGGCTTTCTTCTCATCTGTCATACAATCCGCTCCTGTTTTTGCGGGCCTTCAAAATGCCCGGAATACAAAAATAGCTATTTTCCCATAAAATGCAGGCCAATGCCCAAAGTGGCGGAGCAGAATCAAAACATATTCCTAACTTTGTCCAGTTTTCTAATTTTGCGCCCTTGATGCCAACGCTTATCGAAGACATATCACAAACGCTCTCGGAAGCAGGACTCAGGCACAGCATCGCCCCTACCGGCCAGCTGCCTGACGGATACGGGCATATCATATGCACAAGCGCTTCCGGAGGCAGCTCCAAAGCAATACTGCCTGTAAACATAAGCGCCAGGACTCCCGGCGAAGCATCCCAGGCCTCACAAATGTATGCAAAGGCAGACGCAGCCATAACTGAAAGTCTCGGAGAGCGTCCCATAATAATCACACAAGACAGATGGGAACGCCAAAGGGAGATGATGAAAGCCAGGCTGCTCGCCCACCTCGGAATCTTCACTCCCGCATATGCCAGGAATTGCGAAGTGCGCCGCATCGGAAAAGAGGAAGCCGCAGATTTCCTCGCCCGGAGCCACAGCTATGGTGACGCAGCCTGCCGGTACAGATACGGCATGTTCCTCAGACGGCACACCGGACATCTCGCTTCAATCATGAACAGCACAGGCCAACAGGCAAAGGACATTTTGATTCCGGGCACCCTCGTTGCCGTCGCGGAATTTTCCAATGCGAGGAAATGGACAAAAGGCGGCAAAGAGATAAAATCATATGAATGGACAAGATACGCATCCCTTCCGGGCATACGTGTCTGCGGAGGGATGGGAAAGATGCTGAGGACTTTCATGCAGGATGTCAAGCCGGACGACATAATGAGCTACGCGGACATCGAATGGTCAGACGGCAACGTATATGAAAGCCTCGGGTTCACAAAAGAAAGCACCAAAGACCCGGTTTTCTTCACGATAGACAGCTCAACATACGAAAGGACAGCCATAAGGGACTCCGGAGGCAATTCCTGCGGAGCCATATCAGACGGTCTCCCCGGCGCCTCTGAACCGCTATATTTCAAGAACTGGGGAAGCTACAAATACAGACTCAAAATAACGGATTACCAATGAAAAAGACGCTCAAGTTCATATTCATCAAACTGCCGCTGGCATTTCTGCTTCTTACCGTGCTATGGGTGCTCGTGCTGAAATGGGTGCCGGTATGGATAACGCCACTCATGATTTCAAGAAGCATCGAATACCGCAACGACCCTGCATTCAAGACCGTAAAGACATGGAAAAGCTACGGCAATATATCTCCTGAGCTTGCCATGGCCGTAATAGCAAGCGAGGACAACCGCTTCGCACAGCACGACGGCTTCGACTGGACTGAAATGCGCAAGGCCATAGACGAACATCAGCGCAAGGGAAAGCGTCTCAGGGGCGCAAGCACAATATCACAGCAGACAGCAAAGAACGTATTTCTCCTGCCGACCCACAGTTTCATAAGAAAAGGCTTCGAGGCATATTTCACCGTGCTCATAGAACTGCTGTGGGGCAAAGAAAGAATCATGGAAGTATATCTCAATATCGCGGAAATGGGCAAAGGCATATATGGAGCCGAAGCTGCCGCACAGCAATTCTTCCGCAAAGACGCGTCAAAACTGACAAGAAGGGAATCGGCCCTGATTGCCGCATGCCTCCCCAGCCCGCTGACAAGACGTCCGGACAGGCCATCCCCATATCTCGAAAAAAGGGCGGGCCAGATACTGACGCTGATACCCAAAATAGAATATCCTGACTGGATTAAAGGCAAATGAAAAGAATCACTGAAGATTCTCACCAAAAACAAAGCGCTTCTGATTTGATTTTACTATTTTTGCACGTCATTATAAGAAGATTTGGGAAACCTTTATAAAATAAGAGCAGAGGACAAATTTATTTGCATTATGCCGAGGCGGCAGTGATTGTAAACGAAATTTAAAATACAATTCATCATACCATGGAAGCAATCGTAAAGACAGATTTCAATTTTCCCGGCCAGACGGGCCATTATGTCGGCAAAGTGCGCGACGTTTACAGCATCGGAAACGGATATCTCGTGATGGTAGTGTCCGACAGGATTTCCGCATTCGACGTAGTGCTGCCGAAAGGAATCCCTTTCAAAGGCCAGGTACTTAACCAGATAGCCGCCAAATTCCTTGACGCGACCGCCGACATTCTCCCGAACTGGAAAATCGCAGTCCCTGACCCTATGGTGACAGTGGGCCACAAATGCGAGCCGTTCAAGGTGGAAATGGTCATAAGAGGATACCTCTCTGGACATGCATGGAGAGAATACAAGGCCGGCAAGCGCACAATCTGCGGAGTCGAAATGCCTGAGGGAATGGTTGAGAACCAGAAATTCCCTGAGCCTATCATAACCCCTACGACAAAGGCCGACGAAGGACACGACGAGGACATCTCAAAGGAAGAAATCATAGCACGCGGCATAGTAAGCAGAGAAGATTACGAGCAGCTTGAGGCATACACAAGAGCCATATTCAACCGCGGAACAGAAATGGCGGCAAAAATGGGACTTATCCTTGTTGACACCAAATACGAATTCGGCAAGAAAGACGGCAAGATTTATCTCATGGACGAGATTCATACCCCGGATTCTTCAAGATATTTCTACTCGGAAGGCTATAACGAGCGTCTTGCAAAAGGAGAGAAGCAGAAGCAGCTCTCAAAAGAATTTGTACGCGAATGGCTTATGGCAAACGGTTTCCAGGGCCAGGAAGGCCAGACAGTCCCTGAGATGACAGAGGAAATCGTAAACGGCATCACAGACCGCTACATCGAGCTGTACGAGAACATCACGGGCGAAAAATTCGTGAAAGCGGAAGGGGATGACATCACCTCACGCATAGAGAAAAATGTTACGGAATGCCTGGCATCACTGAAATAGCGCAATCCGACCACAGACAATCCCAACAGAGGCTGGCTGCATCATATTGCCGGCCTCTGTCCTTTAAAGGAACAACCGAATACACATAATACACACTGAAATGAAACGGCTTACAACAATCATCCTCATGCTGTCAATGTGTCTGGCAGCACAGGCAAAGCTTACATTGTCAAATCTTTGCAGCGACGGCATGGTCCTCCAGCAGGAGACCGGGGCGAAAATCTGGGGAGAGGCCACTCCCGGCTCACAAATCACGGTGACCTCTTCCTGGAACGGCTCCGCACACAAATGCAAGACAGGTTCCGACGGCAGATGGAGCATTCGGCTACAGACTCCGAAGGGAAGCTACAGGCCATATTCCATCACAATAAAAGGAGACTCGGAAACAATAAAGATAGAAAATGTGCTCATCGGAGAAGTGTGGCTGGCCTCAGGGCAAAGCAACATGGAAATGCCGATGCGCGGCTTCTTCAACTGCCCGGTCGAAAATGCAGCCGGCTACATCTGCTCAGCACCGGCCAAAGACAGGCTCAGGATGTTCACTGTACCCAAAGCCCAGTCATACGAGCCGCTCAACGGCACTGAAGGCAAATGGGAAAGCGCGGAACCGTCAACAATCCCCAATATGAGTGCCACAGCATATTTCTTCGCACGCCGCATAAACGAAGTAACGGACATGCCAGTCGGAATAATTTCATGCGCATACGGAGGGGCACGCGTGGAAAGTTGGATACCGGAAAACATGCTCAGAGAGCACACAGACGAGAATCTTGACCATAAAGCCATAGAGGCAATGACGGACTACCGCCGGCCGTTCCTGATGTACAACGCCATGCTCTGCCCCGTCAAAGGCTACTCCATAAAAGGGTTCATATGGTATCAGGGATGCTCCAATGTAGGCAGCCATGATAATTTCGTGCAGCGCATGACCATGCTGATAGACCATTGGCGGTCCTGCTGGGACGACGACCGTGCACAACTTCCGTTCTACATGGTGGAAATAGCCCCTTACCGATACAAGCCTGCAGGAGACACAAGCTATGCCGCCCTGCTGCGCAAGGCACAGCACGATGTCGCTTCATCCGTTCCGAATTGCGGGATAGCCGTAACCAATGACCTTGTTGAAAGCTATGAAATGGACAACATACACCCTGCAAAGAAAAAGCCGGTAGGAGACAGGCTCGCATACCTTGCGCTTAACCGCACCTACGGCTTCAGAAGCATCGCCTGTGACAGCCCAGAAGCCATCAAATGCATAAGGATAAAAGACAGCAATGAACTCGGTATCGTCCTGACAAACTGCGACAACGGCCTGAGCCGCTGGATGGAAATCGAAGGACTTGAGGTTGCAGGAAGCGAAGGCGTGTTCTACCCTGTGAGATATGCATACTTTGAATGGGATTCCAAGATGTTGAGAATCCGTTCCGAATTTGTCCCTGACCCTTGCCGGGTGCGCTACGGCTGGGGAGACTTCCGCCCTGGCAATCTTAAGAACGTCGAGGGGTTGCCTGTCAGTCCTTTCGACATAAGGCCGGAATAACGGCAGAAGTTTAGAAAAACAGAAGGTGCGTCAGAATCTCGCAAAGAAACCCTGGCGCACCTCTTCTATAAGGCGCTGATAATCATCAACTCGTCTTCTGCATTCGCAAAGGTTGAACTGCTCCGGGTCAAAATCCGCATAGCCCCAGCATTCGAGCCATTCCTTCATCATCTCATATTCCTCATTGGAAGAATCTGCAATGACCTCAAGAAGATGCATATACCCCGGGACTCCTCCGCAGTCATCCGGCGGGCAGTTTCCTTCCCCGGCCAAGACCTCGACACCCGGGTCGTCATATGACACGCTGTCATATTTTTTCTTTTCCACAAGTGTCACGACATGCATCCAGTCATCTCCGAAGTCATATCTGAGATTGAAAGAATCCCCAGGCACACGCAGAAGCTCACCGAGAGTATGGTTGAATGAATTACGGAAATTTTCCGATGAAAACGAGAACTCGTCAATATGCCTGTCAATCTCGGACTGTCTCTGATAGCGGATTCCGTCCTTAAGTATTTCATGCATGTGCGTACCGCACCATCCTACCGACAACACGAGAAGCTCAGCGAGATATCCGGCATAAATGTCTGACGGAACGGCAATCTCGCGACAGACCTTAAAAGGCACACCAGAAAGTTCAACTTTAAGAATATACTCGTCCACTTCCTTTATGGAATGGTCAAACATCGGACTGACAAAAGTGTCAATCTGTTTCCTAAAAAGATTTCTCATAAGCAAGCAAAATAAAGAATCCCGGAATCCGGGAGCGCCTGCAAAATTACAAAATTTTCATCCAACAGACAAAAAAGACTCCCATAAAATAGACCAGCGCCACTTTATGAATTGCAAATTGACTTTATCTTACGCACAGCTGCCTCACAGAGAGCTGATTTTACACGCATATGTTCCTTTACGGAATTGACGAAAGGCTCCGACTCGAACAAAGAGCCGCGCACTTGCATGAAATCCTGCTCACGCTGCCACGAGTCCCCGTCCGCGCCAAAACTCGTCATTGCATTCAACGAAAACTCCTTGCGTGCATCCTCGTAGACGAGTTCGTCCAATCCCGTAACAGAGTCCTTCCACTTATAAATGAGCGCAAATAGCTGTTCAACGGTAACAGAATCCAGATGCACGCCATAATGCTCAGAAATGGCCCGGCAAGCCCAAGTCCACTCATAATCATAGTAGCAGTCATGTATCGCCGCAAAGCGGGCATTCAAAGTATCCGCATCACGGATTACGCCACATTCAACGTCATCCGCCAACTTCTCAACAGCCTGTTTAGGTGCAATCATTCCTGCAATGTCAACCCACTCACCTGTTCCGCAGCTGTCATCTGGAGCCAAAGCACGGCGCAGTTCACGCAGGTTCCTGAAATCAGCTGACATTATCCTGGTAATCAGAGAATTGCCAAGAAATTTATCGATAGCCATCCCGTAATACCTCAGGCCGTTCTTTAGTGAAGACCTCTTTATCTTACCGCTCATGTAGGCATAAACATCAGACATCTCCCCGGATACCTGCTGCAATTCCTTCAGAATACGTACTCCATTGAACATCTTCTGTATGGTATAAGGACTGAGCAGGTTGCAATTTATGCAGTCCAGACGGTCGGGGTCCCGGCGTCCGTCACGTACTGGCCACTTTTTAGCGTCACGTATTGTACCGACACTCTTCAGATTTGCGCCAGGCACGATATAAGACGTGCTCTGCTGCTCAATCAGATACGAAAACGGCAAATCCGAAGTGTCCTGATGACAGACATGGCGTCCCATCACAAGTGAAAATGCCCCCACCTTGGCCGGCCACAGTATATAAGAATCGGAAGCGGTCTTAGCTCCTCTCTCCATAATTCCCTGGTGTATCGGTCCCAGCTTATATAAATGGTTGCTCTGATTTGAGCCGGAACCGGCATTCATGAACGAGAACATTCCGGCTATAAGTAAAGTTGACTTGTGATGAGTTACGGTATAAGGACCGGCAAATATGGCGCATGCCTCACCGTTCTCTCCATGGCAGTTGCTGAAAAACAGAGAATCCGACGCCGAATAATTACGCCCCAGACGGCATGCCTGGCCGATGAAACAGCGGGAGAAAGTAACACCGTCTTCAACACATGAGCCGCTTGATATGATGAAATCATCTCCGATTACACCGACACCGATATGGACAGGAGCGGCTTCATTGCTGTTTATGCTGCCGTTCTTAAGCCTGGCAGCCCCTTCTATCTTGCAGCAATCACCTATCCTTACATTCTTTATGTAACCGGCATCAGCTATGGTAACTCCGGAGCCGATGACCCCGGTGCACGAAGAAACGGACCCGACATATCTGCCGATAATCTCCTTAAGACGCAAGACAAGTCCAGGACGGTGACGGTACAGAGCCATAATATAGGCTGTCTGTGCGGAAAGCCTGTCAAAAATAACCACCTCCCGTCCTCCAGTCTCATTCATAACAGACACTTCTACGCCATTTCCGAAGCTGCTTGGGCCGTCTGTCAGGAGTATATCCACATTCTCTATGAAAGTTCCGTCACCTATCTCATAATTGGCTATGTAATTCTTCACATTCTCTATACAGCAGTCATCTCCGACAACCACATTATGCAACGTTGCATGGTATAGACCGGAATGTTTCTTCATCCCGCCAGGCAGACAGAATTCCTTACGGAACGCTCCTATACGCACATTCCCTGAAAAACGCGTGTACATCACATGTTCCGCAGAAAAATCAGCGGACACCTCAATCCGCTCCCAATCCGCAGCTGTACACATCTGAGCTTTAAGCCTGGCGACTTCCTCACCGGACAATTTTCTGTATTCTTTCATGAGACTATAAAAATTATTGGGACACTCTTTTGAGCAGCACGTCAATCACCCTTGAAACCTCATCATATCCATATCCCCGCCCCAGACCAAACCGGAGCATCTTAAAACGGCACTGCGGATCGTCTGCCAAAGAACGCAGCTTGTTCTCCATCAGCTTTTCAAGACGCATGTCAGCACGGACGGTATCGATTTCCTCCAGGGCGGCACATATCACATCCTGGCCCACCCCCTTTGCAGCGAGTGCATGCCTTATCTTCACTATGCCCCATCCCGAAATAGAGGACTTGTCACGTGCAAAGGCAGAAGAATACCTCAAATCATCCACATATTTTTCCGAGACCAGCATATCCGCAATCCCGGCAGCAGCCACGGAGTCACCTCCCAAAGCATCCGTAGCCTTCCTTAGCATATCAGCACGGCAATATTCCCTCCTTGAACACAGTGCCCTCAGCCTGTCAGCGACCTTTGCCGGATCTGCCGGCACATCCTTCCTCACCATAGCGGCACATCAGAAATTATATCCGGCACTTACATACACGCCGAATTTGTTGGTTATGTTGGACCAGTGCACATTCGCGCTCACAGGCCCGAAAACCGTGTCATATGAATATTCAATGGCCGCACCGAAATACCCGAGCCCCTTCGCATAGTCAACGAAACGGTCACAGTCACGGGCATAATTGACAATACCCGTAAGGTAATGGTTTCTGGCGACGCGGAACCGCATGTCCGTGCGATATACCGTAAGGATGTTCTTCATGGCAGAGAGATTCGTTATACCATAAAAAGGCATCTGCTGGTCAACATACCTCCCTTCAAGCGAGCCTCCCACGGCATTGAAATACGCGACAGGAACATCCTTCCCGAGCAGGAAGCGGAAATCAAAAGACGGAATGAGCGAAAACACATTTCCGAAAGGAATCACCACCTTGCCCTCCGCCATGACAGTATGGAAATTGCGGACCTTGTTCGGGAAACCGGCAAATGTCCATTGGTACGAAAGACCTGCCTTGAAACCACGCGTAGGGAAATATCCGTCATCAAAAGTGTCTGACCCGGCATCGGCGAAAAGGGACACGAAATCATTTTTGAGCTGTCCGAAGGCATAGTCACCCGGAATCTGGTCAGTCAGGACATTGCGTATGTCAAACACCTCATTACGAACTCCGGCCTTTATATCAAGGAAAAGCCACTTTATATTGGACATGTAAAGCTCCTGGCGGGAAGTCAGATATTTGAAATTCAGCCTGTTGCTTCCAAGATTAAGCATATTCATATCAGTCCACCGCACCGAAGCCGATGCATTCAGGGTCGGCACCTTTGGAAGATCACAGGACCACTGCAACTGCACATAAGGATTCGCGCTTACCTTTCCGGTAAGATTGAAAGTATGCCCGTGCAGCCTGTGTGCAAACAAACCTATGTTCAGAAGCACGGATACGATTTCCTCCGTATCGGCACGGACACCGACACCAAACTGGTGCACAGGCCCTTTCTTGCAATTCAGCACAAGACGGTAAGGCTCGCTCTCTCCCAAAAGCTCGTATGTCACGAAATCATATGCCTGCGTCCCGTATATCCGCCCGACTATATTGTCAAGTTCCTCATGGCTTATCTTCTGGCCGAACTTCAAGTCAAGCCTGTCCTTCAGAAGTTCCTTCTCCTTGGGAAGCACACCGACTATGTCAATTCCTGCAATCACGACCGAATCCTTGGCAAGCCCGACCGCAGGCTTCTTTTTCGGAGAATAATAAATCCCTGCCGTCCTTGACGCCACATCACGCAAAAGCGAATCCTGGGCAAGTGCGGCCGCATATCCCCTGACTATTATTGTATCTATGTTCTGCGGAGTGAAACTCATCATGTTGAACTCCCTCAGGTCCGGCTTTATTTTCACGTCCGGAATATCAACATTCTTCTCGAACATGTCGCGTCCGAGCATATCTATCCCCTGCCCTATTATGTCACCTATATTATTGACATCCATATAGCTGCGCTTGAGGTCGGACAATTCCACACCTATTATTATGTCCGCTCCCATGTCCTTTGCGAGAGCAGTCGGATAATTGTCCCTCAGGCCTCCGTCAACCAGCACCATCCCGTCAACCCTCAGAGGGGCGAAAATGCCGGGTATGGACATTGTGGAGCGCATCGCGTCATTTATTTTTCCGTCATACCATATCTTCGCCTTCCCGGAAACCATATCCGCCGCCACGCATGCGAAAGGCACCGGAAGGTCCATGAAATCCATCGGATCCTGGTAACCTATCGTAAGCGAACTTATCAGATTGCTCACATTCTGCCCGTATATGTATCCGGAAGGAAGACTGCCAAGAAAATTCTGCCTCAGGATGCTCGGGGCGTCCTCATTGTCCGCACCGATGTCCAGTCCCTCAAACTGCCGGACCGGGTCGAAGCGGTGCACATCCGCCATCATCATCCTGTAATAGTCCTTCTCATAATAGAACGGTATGGAAAGAAGGTATTTTTCCCTGTACTTGGCATTGGAATATGATATGTATTTGCGTGAAAGCTTGTCGCTCAATGCCCACTGCCAGTCGATTCCCCTGATAAGCGTATCCATCTGGTCCGGAGTATAGCCCAGCGCATAGAGACCTCCCACAAGCCCTCCCATGCTGGTTCCGAGCACCATGTCAACAGGGATGCCGAGCGACTCCACATAACGTATGACTCCGATATGCGCGGCTCCCTTGGCCCCTCCGCCGCTGAGCACAAGCGCAACCGTAGGACGGAATTTCCTTATCTCATCCATCCGGCCCCTCATCCTTGCAATCGCGGCAGAATCCGCCTTCGGATCTATTCCCACAGCACCTGCCGTTTGATTTCCAAATAACAGGCACCCAGCAATGAATATGACTGACAGCACTTTTTTCATATCTGTTCCGCTTTTATAAGAAGTTTTTCACATTTGTCATCACGATGTCTTCCCGCCATGTTTTCCGGCGAGCATACCGCATGCGGCAAGTATATCCTCACCCCTTGACGCACGCACTGTCGCAGTTATCCCGGAATTGTTCAGCCTCTGCCGGAAATTATTGATTATAACATCAGGAGAAGTCCCGTAAGGGAAATCAGGAATCCTGTGGAAACGTATCAGGTTCACACGGCACTCGATGCCGCGCAACATCCGCACAAGAGCGTCAGCATGGGCCTTCGTGTCATTGAAGCCCGCGAACATCGTATATTCGAAGCTCACACGCCTCTGTCCGGTGAAGTCATACTGCCTTATAAGCGAAATTATATCCTCGGCCGCCCATGCCTTCTGGACTGGCATAACGGACAGGCGCTCCGTAGCGAACGGATTATGCAGGCTGACCGCCAGATGGCATCTGCTCTCATCCAGAAAACGCTTCAGATTCGGCAGGACACCGATAGTCGATACAGTTATCCTTTTCGGGCTCCATGCGAATCCCCAGTCTGCAGTAAGTATCTCAATGGCCCTCATGACATTCTCATAATTGTCAAGCGGCTCTCCCATTCCCATGAAAACGGCATTCGTAAGCTCATCCGTCTCATCCACCGCAATGAATTGGGATATGATGTCAGCAGCCGAAAGATTGCCGTGAAACCCCTGACGTCCCGTCATACAGAATCGGCATCCCATGCGGCAGCCGGACTGGGAGGACACACACAATGTGGCACGTCCGTCATCCGGAATCATCACAGCCTCCACAGCCCCCTCTTCGAGAGTCTCAGCCTCCGCGTCAGGCCCGCAGGAGACGTTAAGAGCGCGCCTGTGCGAACAGCTGACAGGAAACATATATTTTTTCGTTCCGTCAGAAGATTCCTGCACCAATGAATAGGGCGTAACACCTACCTCATATTTTTGCGAAAGCTTTTCACGCGCCGCCTTAGAAAGATCCGTCATCTCATCTATGGAACGCGCCTTCCTTACATAAAGCCACCTTGCAATCTGCCCTGCGGCGAATCCCGGAAGGCCTTCCTCCTTCACCATCTGCTTGAGTTCCTCAAGATTCTTTCCCAATAATTTTATCTTCATAACAAAAAATTCTCATGTCAAATCCACGCATGCGTCCAAAGGTCCTTCAATGCGATCCCGGGCAGCCTGCGCCACAATGATGCAAAAATAGGCAAAATTTATGCATTGAGTATCGGCTTTTTTCATTACTTTTGCTATTGCATGCGGAAAAGTTCCGTTTGTGCAATAACATTTTAACTTTTTGACATTTATGGCTAAAGAAGAAGTACAGGAAGGTACCGGAGTCAATGCCGCGAAGCTGAAGGCATTGCAGGCTACAATCGACAAGATTGAAAAAGATTACGGCAAAGGTACTATCATGAAGCTGGGAGATCAGCCAAAATGGGAGGTTTCGGTAATCCCGAGCGGCTCAATCGCACTTGATGCGGCACTCGGAATCGGAGGCTATCCCCGCGGAAGGGTGATTGAAATCTACGGACCGGAATCAAGCGGTAAGACGACTCTCGCGATCCATGCGATCGCCCAGGCTCAGAAACAGGGCGGCATCGCCGCAATAATAGATGCGGAGCACGCATTTGACAGGACATATGCAAAGAACCTCGGAGTCGACCTCGAGACTCTTCTGATATCGCAGCCCGACAACGGTGAGCAGGCTCTCGAAATCGCAGACAACCTCATCCGCTCGGGAGCAATCGACATCATAGTCATCGACTCCGTCGCGGCCCTTACGCCTAAGGCCGAGATTGAAGGCGAGATGGGAGATTCGAAAATGGGTCTCCAGGCACGCCTTATGAGCCAGGCTCTCAGGAAACTCACGGCAAACATCAGCAAGACTAACACATGCTGCATTTTCATCAACCAGCTGCGCGACAAGATAGGCGTGATGTTCGGCAACCCTGAGACCACGACCGGAGGAAACGCCCTCAAGTTCTACGCATCAGTACGAGTTGACGTGCGCAGGACAACCCAGATAAAGGACGGCGACGAGGCTCTCGGAAACCGTACAAAGGTGAAGATTGTAAAGAACAAGATGGCTCCGCCTTTCAAGAAAGCCGAGTTCGACATCGTGTTCGGAGAAGGAATATCACACGTGGGAGAGGTAATCGACCTTGGTGTGGAATTTGACATCATCAAGAAAAGCGGCTCATGGTTCAGCTACGGCGACGGCAAGCTGGCACAGGGAAGAGAGGCGGTCAAGGCCCTTCTCACAGACAATGTCGAGCTTTGCGACGAGATTGAGGCAAAAATCCGCGAGGCACTCCAGAACGTGCAGGACTAAGCCTCTTGCCGGCGGAAATGTCCGCATAGCCGCTACGACAATTAAGATTGGAATATGAAAAGGATTATTAGCTTTTGCGCAGTTTTCTTCTGCCTTGCCAATTCAAACAAGTTTGATTTGATGCGGCTTAATCGAAAGGTTACACTTATGGCAGCCGGCCTGCTTGCCATGATGTCATTCAGTTCATGCGAAATAAACATCGGGACATCACAGGAGGTCAGTGTTGACGCATTTCTTACGGCATATTACGTAGGAGGCCTGCCGACAGCCACCACACAGGGCAGATACGAGCTAAGGTCACAGTACCTGTCAGACAGGGAGATAGAGGACATCTTCTATGAACTTAGCTCCATCCTGCAGCCGGGATTCACGGAAGCGGTGCTCGAAATAGAGTTCTACGACTGGATGGACAATTACAAGTACACCCGCATTTTCGACTTCTGGTGGGAATATTATGACTACGTGACTGGAGACGGATATTATGCTTGGCAGGAAAGAAAATAATCCGGCATAACACCTGGAAGCCGTCAACGGCAAACAAAATAAGGGGCTGAATAAAAAGTATTATTCAAGCCCCTTTTTCTTGTTTTTCGGCGAGGTCAGCTCAACCTTGTTTCGAAATAGTTATTCTGACTTTTCTCCAAGGCTATCTGTCAGCCTGCCTCTGACGGCAATCAGTCATTCTGGACAAAAGCGACAATCTCACCTTTCACGACATTGTCACCCTGCTTGCTGCATACTGCCACCACGCGTCCTGACACAGCAGGCACAATCTCTTCCATGCCGTAATATGTCTGTACGTATGCCATGGCCTTTCCTGCCTCGACCTCAGTTCCGGCAACAGGAGCAGTAGATGCATCGTCAACATCAACCTGCCAGAGCAGCTGTCCCTTGACAGGAGCCTGCACAGGAACCGCAGACGGATACTTGGCCACGATAGAATCAACATCGTATTTCGGAACCTCAACAACAGGCCTTGTTATGATGATCGGAGCGCCGGCCTTTGCCCTCGCAGCCTCAAGATCATTGGTGAAACGCTCTTTTGCCACTCCGCTCTTATAGTCACGGTACTGCCTTTCATGCATTGCAAGTTCGAAGAGTTCCTCGTCATCCTGGCCGCAGTCCCATCCTTCTTCCTTCATCATTGCACGGAACTTGTCAAGCTCGTTCGGGAACGCATCCTGCGGATTGCCTGTATAGAACTCAAGTCCTTTGCTCTTTGCAAGCTCAACGATTTCAGGAGCAAGCTCGCCAGGAAGTTTTCCCATCTTGCCGAGAATCATGTTCCATGTGTCCTTGTCGATAGTGGTCCATCTCGGCTGGCCCTTCAAGATGTTCATGAGGTTCATCAGAGCGGTATTCTTCACATACTGGCTGAAAGGAGTAACCAGAGGAGGATATCCAAGGCGAGGCCAAACATATTCCACTTCCTGGAACAGCATGACCATCAGCTGGTCGAGCGTAAGCTCCGATTTGCCCTGGGCACGCAAAGAAGCGTTGATAGCACCATGGAAGCCCTTGAGGTCGGCCATCATGGAACCCATCATTCCGCCAGGAAGACCGCAGCCTACAAGAAGCGAGCTCATGTGCGAGTTGTTCGGGTCAATCCAATATCCGAGGAACTCGTCTATGAACTTCTGTGTAAGCGCGCGCACTTCCATATATGCATTCATGTTCATATCCTTGACGCTGAATCCGTCAGCCTTGAGCATCTCGCGGATAGTGATTACGTCCGGATGAACCTTTCCCCATGAGAGAGGCTCGACGGCAACATCAAGATAATCCGCACCGGCACGCGCAACCTCAAGCATTGAGGCAGGAGAGAATCCAGGCCCGCAATGACCATGGTACTGAACGGTAATGTGAGGATATTTCTTCTTAATTTGGCGTGTCAGCTCAGCAAGGAAGGTAGGACGTCCGATGCCGGCCATATCCTTGAGACAGATTTCGTCACATCCGTATTCCACAACCTTGTCAACCACTCCCATATAATATTCTACAGTATGGACCGGAGAATTGGTTATGGAGAGGGCAACCTGCGAAATCATGCCGGCTTTCTTGGCATATTCCACGCTAAGGCGAAGATTGCGGTGATCATTCAGACCGCAGAAAGACCTTGAGATGTCTGTTCCCTGGGCCTTCTTGACCTTATACATCAGTTCACGCACATCAGCCGGAACAGGATTCATCCTCAATGCGTTAAGTCCACGCTCAAGCATATGTGTCTGAATGCCGGCCTTGTTGAACGGCGCCGTCCATTCACGCACGGCCTTGTTCGGATTCTCACCGAAAAGCAGATTGACCTGCTCGAATGCTCCGCCGTTTGTCTCCACACGGTCAAAGCATCCCATATCAATTATCGCCGGAGCGACTTCCTTCAATTGCGCGACAGTCGGCACATATCTGCCTGAAGACTGCCACATATCCCTATAGACAAGGGAAAATTTAATTTCACGTCCCATATAAAGAAACTTATTTACTAATACTGGATTCCCACTGTCTTTCAGCCTGTTACGCCGGAACCTCCGGCCCATCATGCCCGCCAGCCAAAATCCGTGTGCAAAATATTGGGCAAATATAGCAAAAAGTCGAGAGCAGAGGGAAAATTTATTTTCACTATGCCGAGACACAGGCGTATATATGCGCGGAGCGCAAATATAGCAAAAGTCGAGAGCAGAAGCAAAGCTTGCTTTGATTATGCCGAGACGCAAGCGTATATATGTCCGTCAGGACAAATATACTAAAAAGCTGAGTGCAAACATCAAACTTGTTTGTTAATCGACAAAGTCGCTGAAGCGAATGCGAAAGAATGTTTGCCGAGATGCAGGCGTATTATGTGTCCGTCAGAACAAATATACAGCAAAAATTGAGAGCAAAATATTTAGTTTACTTGTCAATCGGTCAAACCACTGAAGCGAATGCGAAAGAAATTTTCCGGATCACATATATATAGGCCCAAGCTGATTTGACTCCAGGACACCAAGCCTGCTTGCAATCTTTTCCGAACCGTGGAGCATAACCATATGACAATCAAAACATTGCCAAATATCGATTCCCCATCCCAGGGGCATCGATTCTCAAGAAAGCTCTGACATTCAACAAATTATGCTCCACAAAAAAAACAGACGTATGCAAAAAAATCATAAGCATGGTCATGATATGCGACTTTAAGGCAAGACTTGTCCCCCTCCCGATTGCATATAAATCCAATGCATACTTATATAAAAGGTCACCACAAATGCAACAACAATCATTTATCAAGAAAAATTGCTCCATACTATTGCACGATAGAAAATTTTGCGTATCTTTGCAATCCCAAAACCAACATGGTGCCCATAGTTCAGTTGGTTAGAGCGTCAGATTGTGGTTCTGAATGTCGTGGGTTCGAATCCCACTGGGCACCCTCCCAAAGTCCTTGAAATCATTTGATTCTCAAGGACTTTTCTTTTTACATCTCCAGTGTCAAAGATGGTGCAGCAAGAACAGACAAGTTTTTGAAACCGGAAAGTCATAAAACCATTTCATGCCACGGTCAGCAAAACGCAACGGAAAATGGGGACGCTGGACAATAGGACAAGGGAAAATGAGACAGCAGCAAATGACAAAACGGCAAAACGGTTTAAATATCGGTTCATCGTCAAATTTGTTGCAAAAAGATTAGGGTAATCCGCTGAAAGTCAGCG